>Ga0123352_10011199_pt1 | contig 14120 bp, 13 predicted proteins | sample TergutLab28metaG_FD_89700 | JGI IMG/M metagenome (GOLD analysis project Ga0123352, IMG submission 89700) | Labiotermes labralis P1 segment gut microbial communities from Petit-Saut dam, French Guiana - Lab288 P1 | ecosystem: Host-associated > Arthropoda: Insects > Digestive system > Gut ...
TGTGGCCCAGAGGTTGGGTAGAGGTATAGCTCTACTCTTCCATGACCGCGACACTAGAAGGAGGTGAGTGGTCAGCAGCACGCCCCGGCCGCACTTTACCCCCAGGAAAGGCATGGTACCAATTTTACAGGAGGCTGGGTGGACCCCAGGGTCGGTCTGGACGGGGGAAAATCTCGTCCCCACCGAGATTTGATCCCCGGACCGTCCAGCCCGTAGCTCAGTCGCTATACCGACTGAGCTACCCGGCCTACACACACACACACACACACACACACACACACAAACACACACACATGTATATATATATATATATATATATATATTGCCGAATAATAGGATTATTTGTGTAATTAATTGGGAAGGTTGTTTAACGAAGTGGTCGTGGTCTAATTGGAGGCACTATTCCAGCAGTTGCCTGGAGGAACAGAGAAAACCCACTCATCGGGTCTGGATAACAGGCCTGTGTGAAAAAATTTGAACCTGGGTCCTGCCAATACAAAGCTGAATGTTAAACGTTCATCCGCTACGTTGCTGTTGCAGTGTATAAGCAAAATTTGTTCCCAGCTTGCCTTTGGCCCCCAAAACATGTGTAAATGTTTAATGAGCTTTTGATACGAACGGAACATGAAGGGTGGTTTATGTAATGAGATGGCACGCACCTGGCAACTACTGATAGTATTGGTAACGTCGCTTTGAAAACAGTCTCTGGCCCCTACCAACTGACATTACTGTACCTGAAAGCTAATTTTCAGTAGATCAATATTTTCCGCGATAAAATATTCAACAGCGTAATGTGTAGAAATTACCTGGATTCTTGTCTGGTTTTGGGGTCAAATAAAGAAAGGACAGCATTCACATCACGACGCTTGCTAGTATATTAATTAGTGTTCTTAAATTCACCACTACCATTACCCATAATAATAATAATAATAATAATAAAGCGGAAAAGAAGTTAAAATACAAGAGTTTGTGTATAGAGATACAATGTATGTGGAACCTGAAATGTACGATTTTACCAGAAATAATTGGAGCCACTGGAATAGTAACGAGAAGCTTAAGGAAAAATTTGGAAACTATGCCAGGAAACCACTCGATAGATTCACTACAAAAGACAGCTACACTTGGAACATCACACATAATACGGAAAGTACTGCAGTGTGAAGCTTGAAGCCTGAGTGGTGAGGATCACCGCTGATTCAAGAGAAGTACCAGGAAGAAAAGGCCTGTGACAAGAGACATCCATATCGTATAATAATAATAATAATAATAATAATAATGTAACCTTATTCTATTTTGCGTCGAGTTTGAAGGAAGAGTAGAGCAGTACCTGTACTCTCTCTCTCTCTCTCTCTGTGCCTTCATGACGTAACTAATGTAGAATATGTGTACTTGTCTAACACAACTATATTTATTGGTAGAATATAAAGAATTTTCTACATAAGGTACAACTACATGTTTCGGCGCTTGATAATGGCCATCTTCAGGTTGTACATGAAATACTTATTAAGCAGTTATACAAAACATACATGGGCTGTTTATGTGGGGAAGGGAGGAGGTAAAGTGGGCACGAGATCTCGTATCTGTCAGAAAGGTTGGGCGGTGTGGGTTACATGAGGGGTCCATGCTGTTACCAAGCGATGTCTAAGCTTATTATAGTTAAATCTATGGTAGGCATCATATTGTGTCTCTGTGTGCTGTGTAATTACACTAAAGTATAAAATATACAGTGTACAATAATATGTGGCGTCTGTGACTATAATTTTAGATGTATAAACTTACTCTAGTTGTTAGCAGTATCTTACTATTTTACACAAGTCAGGCTACTATCACAATAATCTCATCTGTACAATTTCGTATGTGTACTCTAGAACAATATACTGTGAACTAGCTAAGACCCTGTGCCTTTAACACAAACTTGTGGTACGGTTTAACGAAACTAAGGGGAGTAGTGTTAACACTTACACTGTATTTTATTTTATATTGACTTCATTTTATTTAGTGTATTCTTATCTCATTTTATTTGTTTGATTCTCGTTTCTACTCACAAACACTGTATGAGAAAATGACTCGTTAAAGAGAATTATAACTCCATATATGAAATTGTACAGATGAGATTATTGTGATAGTAGATAGAATAAACAGCCCATGTATGTTTTCTATAACTGCTTAATAAGTATTTCATGTATAACCTGAAGATGGCCATTATCAAACGCCGAAACATGTTGTTGTACATTATGTAGAAAATACTTTATATTCTACCAATAAATACAGCTGTGTTAGACCAGTACACATACTGTACATTAGTTATTTCATAGAACACAACGGGGATGACGAACCTCATTATTATGAATGCCTTCCTGACATGTTATGGGGTGATTTACCTTTTTACCTTTCATCTGTTTTGTGTATGGGGGAGAGGAGAGGTGCACGCAAGTTATTGATGGCAAAAATCTGAAGTAAATAGACCATCTGGAAGATCTAGACGTAAATGGGAGGATAACTTAATGTTATCCTCCCATTTCAAGAAATAAGAAGCTAGATGTGACTCAGGGCAGCGGCACTTGGCGGGCATTTGTGAACTGGTAATTGACCTTCGGGTTCCGCATAATGCAGTGATTTTCTTGACTAGCTGAGTTACTGTTAGCTTCTCAAGATGGACCGTGCTCCATACAGTTAGTTGGTCAGTTAGTTAGTTAGTTAGTTAGCTAGTTAGTTAGTATGTTTGGACGGATTAGACCGTCTCGCCTGTTCGCCTGTTCCAATTCTGTAAAATTTGAAACTACGGAAATTGTTCAGACATTTATCAGAATTGCTTGGATGGGATAGAGCCTCATAGCAAGGCTTGTACTTGGCTGGCCATTGCCGACAAAAACGGCCATGCAGGGGCTCAGGCGTTCCGTCGCCGGCGTCCCATTGCGTAGGTGCGGTTTGAACGGCCTCCAATCCATATGGGAGCTGCGGTGGCCGGTGTGATATGGGGAGTGGCTGTTCTGCAAGCACTTGGGTGTCCGTACCGTCAGTATCATTCAACCGATGGTCCATACTCCTGCAATACACTGTTACTGACACTATATACACGTACACTGAGCAGTTGAGAGCGTCGTTACAATAACACGCTTACAGAAGGCTCGGGCTTATATTCAAGCTGTTTGTGGGACTGACACCAACGATACATGTATTGGAGTGGTAGATGTCAGTACGTACACTTGACTGAGCTGTAGATGTCAGTAAGTATACTTGACTGAGCGGTAGATGTCAGTAGGTGTATTTTACTGAGCGGTAGATGTCAGTAGGTGTATTTTACTGGGCAATGTCAGTAAGGATATTTGACTGAACGGTAGATTTCAGTAAGTGTATTTGACTGAACGGTAGATGTCAGTAAGTATATTTGACTGAGCGGTAAATATCAGTAAGTATAATTGCCTGAGCGGTAGATGTCAGTAAGTAACTTGACTGAGCGGTAGATGTCAGTAGATGTATTTTACTGGGCAATGTCAGTAAGGATATTTGACTGAGCGGTAGATGTCAGTAAGTGTACTTGACTGAACGGTAGATATCAGTAAGTATATTTGACTGAGCGGTAAATGTCACTAAGTATAATTGCCTGTGGGGTAGATGTCAGTAAGTATACTTGACTGAGCGGTAAATTTCAGTTAGTATATTTGTCGGAGCAGTAGATGTATTTTACTGAGCAATGTCAGTAAGGATATTTGATTGAGCGGTAGATGTCAGTAAGTATATTTGACTGAGCGGTAAATGTCAGTATGTATAATTGCATGAGCGGTAAATGTCAGTAAGTATAATTGCCTGTGGGGTAGATGTCAGTATGTATACTTGACTGAGCGGTAAATTTCAGTAAGTATACTTGACTGCGCGGTAGACGTCAGTAAGTATATTTGACTAAGCGGTAAATGTCAGTAGGTAGACTGACTTAGCGGTAAATATATCAATGTCAGGAGATATAATCTAATGGACGGTAGATGTAAGTGTACTCTTATGAGTGGCACATGTCAGTAAGTGTATTTTACTGAGTGGCTGATGTCAGTAAGTATATTTGACTGAACCCGAGGGGTCACTCTCATATCCTAATTATGTTGGTAATTTTAATTATAATTGTTTACAATAACATGATAGACGATACGGGTGCGAAACTCGGTTTCCCTTACTGCGAACATTTTAAACGTTCCAAAACTCTGCTTTTTTGCCCTCACAATATTTTTGCATGTTCTATATTATTCTCAGAACGGAGATTTTTATTTACCAAACAACATAAACAGATTTGTCTCCACATCGCAGGCCCAGTTTTTCCCCTGCGGGGTAGGAACTGAAATTTTGAAAAACATTTAAATGATTTCCACGCTTCAAATGATCTGACAACTTTGCGTTATCCACTAAACCGTGGCAGTTCGGGAAACTCGACGCTTTCAATATTTATATGGCACTAAGCATGGAACAAGTTAGCTAATGCACACAGTCACAACCACCGATCCAAAACATCTGTGTACTCTTCAGATCAAATGGAATAATCAATGAAATGATTACGGGTTAATTTTTTTACTGAAATGGGGTGTAATGTTGCCGGTAGAAATTAATTGGTCTACATTTGACGAATGCATATATGGAAGTTGGCGTGTTGTGTTTACGTGGGCTGAATACTGGCATCCTAAACACATGTACGATGAAACACTCGTGTACAGTAACAGGACTGTATTCACGTACTGTAATTACCTGTGCCCGTGGAAAGGAAAACTAGAGCAACTAATATTAGTATGATCCTGGGGGACCGCGGTAGCACAGTGGTTAAGGTGCTGTGCTAGAAATCGGAAGGTCGCTGGTTTGATCCTAGCTGGTGTCATTGGAATTTTTCATTGACATAAAATCCTTCCGATCGCACTATGACCCTGGGGTCGACTCAACCTCTAACATAAATGAGTACCAGGAGCATTTCCTGGGGGTAAAGGCGGCCGGTGCGTAGGGCTGACAACCTTATCACCATCCTGTGCCGTTGTCATGAAATCTGGGAACATTAACTTACTGGAACCCTCTGGGCCACTTCAGGCCTGTAACGGGACTGCTTTACCTTTGCATTTAATATTAGTCTGATCCAAAACGTTGTTCGGCGTCGAATTTTTACAAACCTTGAATTTAGCGTAACTGAGTTGTTTTTAAAAAGTTATTGTTTTTATAAATAGATTTGTTGCATTCTGCTTGTAACCACAGTCGTTCGCGATTTCAACCTAGCAACTTTATGGAACGAGAATATTCTTGACCAATGTAACAAAAGTTATCAGCTGTGTCAGCAACGTGTATGAGACCAGCTTTCATAATACCTTCCACGCATCGTTTATGTTGTTCCGTTTCTGGATTTTTGACGTCTTTTCGTTGTGTATGGCAACGAGGTTTCGACTGGAAATGACGCCTTCATCTTCAGGGTTAGATGAAAAAATATTTTGACTTTCATTAACCATTTAAAGCACACAGGTTCCTACATATGCAGTACACTGTAAAGTAAAAACCATTTGAAGACGGTGTACTCCGTGAAGTAGTACTCCGTGAAGCAGTTCTCCATTAACCAGTAATTCGTGAAGTAAAAGCAGTCCCGTTACAGGCCCGGAGGGGGCCAGAGGGTTCTAGGAAGTTAAGGTTCCTAGATTTCATGACAAAGGCACAGGATGGTGGTAAGGTTGCCAGCCTTACGCACCGGCCGCCTTTACCCCCAGGAAATACTCCTGGTACTCATTTCTGTTAGAGGCTGAGTCGACCCCAGGGCCATAGTGCGGCCGGAAGAATTTTATGTCAATGAAAAATTCCAATGACACCACCTGGGATCGAACCAGCGACCTTCCGAATTGTAGCACAGCACCTTAACCACAGTACCACCGCGGTCCCCCTCTTCGTGAAGTAAGATACAAAATTTAGCAAGATTTTCCTTACTTTCAACATGTCATGCAGTTTCATGTTATAGACTTAAATGTACGACGTAGTTTCGTACACGGCCACAAGAAAGCTGCGCTCTTCCCTGCGTCGATTTTCACAAAACTCTCCAGTAAATAACTACATTATGAGTAGATTTCACAGCTGGGCCGGTTTTTACGAAACTCTCTAGTAAATAATAACGTTATGAGCAGATCTCATTGTTCTGTCGATTTTCACCCAGGTGGAACAAAAGAGTGTGCATATTAATTGATCTAAGCCCTTAAACAAAGTATGGCTTTCGGTACGCCGATTTTGACGATATTCACCAACACTCAGCGTCATCACACAAATGTGACACAAATTTCTGAAGGGGGTAGAAATTCCTTCACGCCTTCAAGCAAGGTGTGACTTTGGCTGGGCCGCTTTTCACGAAAATGATGATTTCTCCACACCTTTTTGTAAAGAACTCCCTCCAGTACCAAATTTTGTGAAAATCCGGTAAACGGCTTAATGCTGTATTGTAGGTCACAGAGAGTTGGAAGGGCAGATAGATGGACAGACTACCACGCAGACGGACGTGTTTTCACAAGGGGCATATTTTTCTTACTTCGTAAAGAAAGCCTAATAATTCTGTATTTTCACACACAGTGTTTATTTCATAGGATTATCAAAATAAACAGCGGATGTTTCCCTGTACATGAGCAAAGAGTTGGCGTTTGTAATGGAGATGTGGTGTGTTCTCTGCGAGTTCAACTGTACAGACTGTTTAGATGAATTTCATACTTTAAATGCCTTCACCAAATTTTTAGTTCTGTTTGTTGTGTCTCCTGATTTAACGTTACATATATTTCTTCCTTTTATTTTCCTTTTCAGTCTTCTACCTTCTGCTATTTCTTGTTTATTTTCCTTTTGCTTTCTTTGTTTGTTTAGTTCTTTCTGTCAGTAATCAGGATAAATTGCTTTACACTTTATTTTCAAACGAAAACAGGGATTGCAAAATGCCGTTATTTACCACGCGGCGCTGAAATCTGTTCTTAGGGAATTGTAATTAAATTTCTGTCTCACAAAATCTCGACCCTGTAGCGTATGTAAATAGCCCCCACCCCCCCAAGAAAAAAAACCTCCCTTGAGTCCCCATTAGTCTTATGAATTAGCATGATACTGACCGCCCGCCCGCCCGCACATTGCAGAATCTCCCTCCCCCAAACTAATAACTTTACGTTGACAAGTTCGGTTAAAATTATGTTCTTAGCTGTGGAATTCATTATTGTAGAAGTCGTAGGTATCAGAGATCCCATAGCGCGTTTCACGAACCCCACATTTAGCGTAATAGTCCATATCTATAGCACTCAACTAGTGGTCCGTAGCCACTCTGTGACTCTCAGGGGTCTCTATGTTTATCGCGAATGTGTAAGAGGGTCTATTACGCTCCTACAGAGTGGTAAAGCACAAGGTAGGCCTTGTAAAGGGGGAAAGGTAAATTGTCCCCCGTGCGTAATTAAACCCCATGGCATGAGGGAATGTGGGGAGAATGGAAGTGTGGCTCCATGAATTTTTAACCTCGAAATATCACGTACTGTACAACCATTCTGGACGCTTTGGAGGAAAAGAAATCGTTTACTCCTACTGGCAATCGAACCCCGATCCGTCAGTCGTTCGACTCGTAGCCTCGTCACTAAGCTAGTTGTGCTGTTCCGATTCCCGAATTGTCCCTGTGCTTAATTAACCGTGGGATAGAGTGGAGTTAGACCTCCAGAACACTTTAACCTCGGCACTAATTGGACGTGACTAGAGAGATTCGCGCTTAGGTCGCCATAACCCTAGAAATGACTCTCCTGATACGGATTGGATAGGATGCTGGGTGTGACCCGCAGTCGAGTGGACTCTGAGAGGAATGGAACGCCGATATCCCGGTAGTGTCACCAGTAGCCTCGTCACTACTGTAACTGGCATTCGGACCCAGTCGGAGCAGGTCCTACATGTGTCTTCCAAACGCATTCTTTTTGTGCTTTTCTCAAGTCTCATTGACTTTGCAGTTCTTTTGTCCTAGGAGAAGATCCGGCGCTGCACCGCTGACCGAATTATATCACGCAGGAAAAAGAAATAGAGGTTATGTCTTTCCTTATTTCGAGCATAAATTTTTGTTTCGTAAGTCGGTTTTGAGCATGTTACGTTTAACGGGTAAAAAATCTTAAATTTAATTTCCCGAAAAAAAAACTCCCGTTAAACACCGGTAACACCAATTTTCGTCAGTATTTGTGTTGTGTTCTTTACATGGGGTGGTTACTACCCATCTAAGCAACCCCCAACCAGGAGAACGAGGATTTTTTTTCAGGGTTTATTTCTTAGGTGATATGAATTTCCCATGACCCGAAAATTCTCTCCTACCCTGCGTTGTGGACACACTTTTGCTGGATCTTCGGCGGAGGTCTTTTGGGTTTGAGAAGATCCTGCTGGTAGCTTAGTCCTGACAGGTAAGAAGGTAAAGTTGTCCCTGTCAGTGTCAATGAATACCTTATAGAACCACGCATTCTTAACTTCGTACTAGATGGAGGCGAGTGGTTAAATTCACATACCGGAGTCTTGGCGACCGGGAAAGAACCCGTGGGCCGCGGAGACGGTGTGGAAGATTTTGAAGAGAAAAGTCTCGTACCCATGGCCGTCTCCTGCCCTGACAGAGAGCCGACCGAACTACATTGCTGCATGTGTCTTAAGATGGATACACACTTGCAACGTTACCGCGTACCGTAACGCTGTAACGTTGCAAGTGACTGACACGATACGGAGTTACGAGCTGAACTTTCATCCCGTGCCTCACGGCGTAACAGTATCCTGCGAGCGTCACACTTTGGGGTTTCCGGTTTGTTACGGGAGCCCCAGCGATGTCTTTGCAGCTAGCAGCGGCTTCGTACATTTATATACATTACTCTCTAAAGAAAAATAGAAAAAGAGTGGTGGTGGTGGTGGTGGTGGTGGTGGTGGCAAAGGTAGCTGTACACAAGGAGGGAAGTGTACAACGGTTCGAGTTTGCTGAATTTTCAGTCGGTCAGTGGGTTGTATAAGAATTTCACGAGACTGTCTTCCAGTGAAATTGAATTTTTAATTAATTTGATTGGAGAAAAAGTGTCGAAAAAGGACACAGCGTTAAGGAAAACCATTTTTGTTCAAGAAAGGTTGGCACTGACGCTAAGTTTCTTAGCAAGTGGTGATTCGTTCGTTAGCCTGCAGTACCTCTTCAAAATTTGCAAGCAAGCAATCAGCTGCATCGTGCCGGAAGTGTGTGAAGCTGTTGTTGAAATACTGAAGGATTACATATAGGTAAGAGAAATATTATTATTTGTGGTTTATGAAATAAGTTTAAAATTAGGTTGTAATCAGAACTTTTAATTAAATATAAATTTTACAGAAACACTTCTATTTAAAAAAACAGGACAAATTATTCTACACACACCTGTGTATTAATATTTTCTCCTGAAGTTGTAGCTGACGCAACCCTTTCTGTGGGAAAACTGTGAGGCAGAATTGAGCTATTGTACTGACTGACTGGTGACAGAGAAATGTTTCCAGAACATGGCAGAGAAGGGTTTTGAGAACAGAGGGATGAAAGAGAAGTGTGCGGAGGAGGATTGGTACTTTGAGGGTACATTTTAGATGGACCACTTAGGAAGTGGGCTTGAGGTGGGTTAATTGGCTGGAAATGGATGTGATGATAGCGTTCATAAAGCCCCCTATTTCCATTTAAGAATACGTTCATAATTTCGTATTGAATGACACATCGTACCGTTTCATTATAATTCCTTAATTTTGCGGCTATCATATTTCCAAAATGGTGACATTCGTCGTTCATAGTTTGGTTTGAAAAAGCTGTTAATACTTCGAACGCTTTTTTCAAGACGCTGATTTTCCGTCTTCTTTTTCTTTCTTGGTGGCTGCGGGGGGCAGGGATTCACACGCGTTTTCAGATGCTTTCCTTCTTTGGCTTTTGACTGGTCCATATCTCCACCTTCTGGTGTCTCATCGTCATTATGTATCTAGAAAAATAAAAAATATTCAACAAAATTATTAATATTTTGGAATTACAAGTAATATTTTGTACAGCGTTTTGAATTAGTAAGAAAGGAACATTAAGGTTTCATTTCATTTAACTGGATTTATGTGTTTTCAGATACCAAAACAGAACAGGAATGGCAGGCAGTGGCAAAGCAGTATCAAGCATTGTGGAATTTCCCACATTCAGTGGGGGGGCTCTTGATGGGAAACATGTGGTGCTACAGTGTCCAAGAAATAGTGCCAGTGAATACTTTAATTACAAAAATGCCTTCAGCATTGTACTCTTCGCTTTAGTAGATGCTGATTACAACTTTAAGTTTGTCGACGCAGGATGTCAAGGAGGAATTTCTGACAGCGGTGTTTTTACGATCAATGAGCTATATAAAAAAAACTAGAAACAAAAACCTTATGTCTTCCTCGGCCGGTTCCTTTAAACGGGAGAGAAAAAGTGTTCCATACATTTTTATTGGAGATGAAGCTTTTCCTTTAAGCGAGAATCTCATGAAAGTTTATCCGGGACAACTTCCAAAGCGCTCAAAAGAACGAATTTTCAATTACAGGATCTGCAGAGCTCGAAGAGTTGTAGAAAATGTATTTGGCCTCGCGTCATCAGTGTTCCGAGTGCTTCGTAAACCTGTGCTTTTGGAACCAGAAAAAGCTCAACTCGTTGCAGTAACTATTGCTTGCTTACACAATTTCTTAAAAAGGAGCTCTGATTCCGCAGCAATTTATACTCCACCAGGCACGTTTGATTATGAAGAAAACGGCCGAGTGATTGAAGGCAGCTGGAGAGCCATGAATAATGCAAATATGACTTCTTTATTTCCTATTAGAAAGATTGCACGTAAACCACCTTTGAAGGCGAAAGAAATAAGAGAGGAATCAGCAGCTTATTTCCTGAGCTGAGGAAGAGTAGATTATCAAAACGACTGCGCTTAAAGGTGGCACATTTTCTAAAAACCTCATTGCCTTGAAATTTATTTAATATTTTCGCAAAGGTTGAAATTTGTGATGAGTTGTACTTACCGTGTTCAGTGTCTGTCGCGGTTTCGTTTTGTTCACTGTGAATCCCAGGCTTTCATATGCAAACCGCGAGCTTTTATACACTTCGTCTCTTGCTGTAAAGAAGAATAAAACATTAATTAGTAAACTTATTAGTAAGTAAACTTATTTGGTGTGGTCATGTCATTACATGAAGCCTAGGCTTCAAAAAGGGAATAAATATTTGTAAAAATTAGTGGACAAAAAAATTTGTTTTCTTTAAAATATGTACCGGATTTTGTTTTTTTATTACTGAGATGTAATGATTGTGCCTAACAGCGTGTAGAATGCAGTTGTTTCATGTCACGATAAAATATATGCATTGCCAAAGTACATAAATATTTTAATTAGAAATACTCACCTTTTCCTGTTCCACTGCTTTTCCTCATCTTCATTTTCTCCCGTCGCAGGGATGACAGTAAGTTCTCCATTTTCCTTTTTGCACTCATCGACGAGTCTATTCATTTCTTTGCCCAGTTCCTCCCACGCATCTTGCTTTCTAATTTTGTTAAAAATGCATTGGGTGCTTTGGATCCCATATTATTTCTTTTCTTTTATAAAGTTCCATTGATTCTATGGCACTTTCCTGGTTCCACTCCATTTCACAATTACCAAAACGCTCAAGAAACCGCACAACACTGCAGATTCGCACCACTCTTCAAGACGGAAGCATCAGGAATGAAAAGAAGGGCAGAGGAGCGGACGGTGGTGACGTGTCACGTTGTAAGTTCACACTTGCTCAAGCCGTAACCGTATCATCCCCTTTGATGCGACGGCCAAATACCGACAGCGCACCGAACAAGCCCGTAACGTGAACGTGTAACCAACTTTTGATACGTTACGCGGTCACGAGTCCCTTCCACACTGTCACGATACGGTGTTACGGTACGCGGTAACGTTACAAGTGTGGACCCATCCTTAGAGATATGCGCTCTTCTGGGATATTACGCAGCGTGTAGTGGTAATTCCTTACTGACGTTTCGGGACAACCTAGAGATCCCATCTTCAAGGTATTTCAAGAAATCCAATTTCCCTCGGATTTATTTTCTTTGGGTTTCTTTAAATTCTTTGAAGGTTGGACTGATAGGTTTTCCCGAAACGTCGGCAATGAATTACCACTTTACGCTGCCTAAAATCCCAGAAGAGCGCAGCTCTCATCTACATAGCGGCGGAAGCCTGAAATCACTTCCGTGTCTTAGTTTCGGTACTGAAACATATAGACAAGCATGCAGAAGGCAGGATGTATATTGTAAAGAAGTGGGGTGTGTCAGTATGTATAGCTTCTGACATGTAATCTGACAGTAGGTATTTCGATTCTCAGGCGAAATAATGACCATTCTGTAATTTGTGTGAGTTTATTCACGTCTTAGAGTCATTGCTTACGTAGTTAATTCTAACCTTCATTGGCCAAACAGGTGGGGCATGTCCGGTTAAATTTAAAGAGCCAACAGCTACTTTAAATTTGTAAACACACTTTATCACTCTAAACGACTTACGTAGTTGGTACGGTGTCGTTAATCACCACGAAGCACTTTGCATTGACGGGTACAGTACAGAGAACTTAGTCACCACTGAGGCAGAAACTCTAAGCTTGCGTAATCATATTCGTTCTAACATGCTTTCAAAGAACAGTGGTCGTCTATTCAGAATATTAAAACTCGCTGTTAGGGAAGATGACATCAAATTCCGGGTCAATCAGTGGAGCTGTTCTTGCACTGTCTGGTCGTGAAGATGAAGGCACTAGGATTTTTCGAAACGTGGCACAAGACGAATTTCCAACAGCACCGCTGCGAGAACTTAATATATCACAAAGGATCATGTTATTAGTATTGCGTGTAGTGTACTTGAAGGCTTCATAATCGAGCGAATTCTCTGCTACTTAGCCCTCTAAAGTAAACTGTCAACTGTATATACAGGCATCATTAACGTTAAGAAGTTTTGCAGTTTTCCCACAATATGTGTTTGTACGTTTGATACGATTCTCATATTAACTTACTTACTCCATGGTGCAGAGTCCTTTTTGAGAAGCTAACCAACCGGTTTGCAGCTAGTCAAGAAATTCCCCGCATTTTACGGAACCCGAAAGTTCATTACCGCATTCACAAGTGCCCGCCACCTGTCCCTACCCTGAGTCAGCTCGATCTAGTCCATAACCACACATCCCACTTCCTGAAGACCAATTTTAATATTATCCTCCCATCTACGCCTGGGTCTCCCCAGTGGTCTCTTTCCCTCGGGTCTCCCCACCAAAACCCTGTACACGCCTCTCCCCACCCCCATACAGGCCACATCCCCCGCCCATCTCATTCTCCTTGATTTTATTACTCGCAAAAGATTGGGTGAGCAGTACGATTCTCATGTGTTAAATCGCGGTTATTTCCCTAAACAACATTAAAGGATTTGTCTATATAATGGGGACGCTTTTTGTTCTCTATTAAGTATATAATGAATTTTTGTGCTTTGTTCAGATTAATTTTCGTCTTCATAATTTTAATTACAATAGTCATCCTGAATGAGTGCAAAGATAAACCATAATAGTTATTGACTTCTATCGTTGACATGTGAAGGTTAAAAAAAAGATACGGGTTCGAGAGTGTGTGATGTCAAATCGGACTACCATAGCTGCTAACATTAGTTGTCATGAAAGCAGTTGGAGATTTTAAAACGGGTAGAGGGGCGGGGGTCAATGTTAAAATCTGTACTTTTCCCACTTTCACATCACATCCACACAATTGTCTTGTCTGGTTTTGGCAAGAAACGTTATACGAAGCTGCCAGACCTGTCGAGAAGACTGAGGGTGCGCATAAACTACAGTCAGATCAACGCGACAAGCTGTCTGCAATTTCAAATAACAACCATCAAAGTACACTCACAGGTACAGGGTGGCCCGGAGCCGACTGACACATTTCAAATGGTCATAGATATATATGGAAACGGGAAAATAAGCGAAACCGTCTATAAATATGTCCAAGTATGCTATTTATTACCCGCAGATTACAAGCTTATTTTCTGAACATCAGGCAGATGGCCTCCGTTTACATCAATGCATTGTTGCAAGCGTGTCTGGAAGTTGCCGTACACGCGCCTCCGTAGGTCCTCATCAATAGCCGCAA
>Ga0123352_10011202_pt1 | contig 14119 bp, 9 predicted proteins | sample TergutLab28metaG_FD_89700 | JGI IMG/M metagenome (GOLD analysis project Ga0123352, IMG submission 89700) | Labiotermes labralis P1 segment gut microbial communities from Petit-Saut dam, French Guiana - Lab288 P1 | ecosystem: Host-associated > Arthropoda: Insects > Digestive system > Gut ...
AGAATCGACAGACCGGGAAGTGACGTGAAGAAGTACGTAGGTTTATGGCGGTATCTCGCCGTTTACGAGACCCGTGCGGGGAAAATGACTAACTGCATATACAGGGTTATTCGGAATGATTTTCGGGGTTTTAACAACTTGATGGTCATATGCTACTCGCCTGGCCACCTCGTTCTCCAAATGCAACCCCATGTGATTTCTTTCCCGCATGTATCCCGGATCCGAAGTTACGAATCAGAACCGCCATTGAAACCATCACCGCTGATATGCTACAAACAGTTTGGAACGAACTCGATTATCATGTTGATGTTTGTAGAATCACAAAGAGTGCACATATAGAGCACCTGTAAGGTATGTAATAAAAACTTGGAGTGTTGTTCTGTTAAATAAAAAAAATACTCTTATCTCAAGTGTATTGCGTGTGACAAGTTGTTCAAACCCCAACAATCATTTCGAATAACCCTGTATAATATGGCGCCATGTGGATACGATTTGCATGCCGGGTGATCAGGACAAACGATAAGCACATTCATAGTGTTTAATGTTTAATATTTATTGCTTTCTTTGCATCGTTACAGTTACACAATACTGTGCCACGTGGGCGAGGTATTGTGATGTGACGCAGTATGAGTGTTACGTAACGTTACTATGCATTTATCGATTTTATTCTTCATGCGATTTACGTGATGCATAATTAAGAGGCGAAAAAACTTCCTCATAATATTTGTTGTTTATATTGTCTGGGAATATTAATTTTTGTGTGTTGATTGATGTTTAATGTACATTTAAAGTGCGTTCTCTGTCAGTGGTGGGAAACGACACAATGACGGATAGGAGTATAGGCGGACAGTGGAGCAGGCGCGTAAATATTATCACACTTCCTAATGGAAATTAAGTTATTTATTACATTACTGTCTGCAGCATATGTGTGTGTGTGTGTGTGTGTGTGTACGTTACAGAATAGGCCGAGATTCTAATAGAACGTTATTTCAGTTACGCCCTACACACCACGTGATAAGGGACGTATGCGCGTTGCGCCTGTTCCTTCCCCACACAGTGGCGAGCTTCTTACCTACCTACTTACTTACTTATTTACTTACTCCATGCATACGAGTCATTCTTGAGAAACTGACCGTTTCTCAGCTAGTCAAGAAATTCTCCACATTTTATGGAACCCGAAGGTTCATTACCGCACTCACAAGTGCCCGCCACCTGTCCCTATCCTCAGCCAGCTTACACATCCCGCGTCCTTAAGATCCATCTTAATATTATCTTCCCAGCTTCGCCTGGGGTTTTCAAGTGGTCATCTTTCCCTCAGGTTTCCCCACCAAAACCCTGTATACACCACCTATTCCCATACGTGCTACATGCCCCTCCCATCTCATTCTCGATTTGAGGACACAAATAACATTAGATGAGCGGTACAGATCATGAAGTTCCTCATTATGTAGTTTTCTCCGCTGTCCTGTTGCCTTGTCACTCGTAGGCCAAAACATTTTCAATACCCTGTTCTCATTCTACAGCATATGTATATGCATATGGACATTGCAGAATTTTTTTTTTTAATTTGAATTCCTTGTTTGTTACAATCTGTCCGGAGACATTCAGTAACTGTTGTGTAGATAGCGCTAGAAACATGTAGGAGATACTTCCAGTGAAGTTCTGCCTTCTATTCTCAATCGCAAGGATTGATGTTGTCTCAGGTGAATGTTGCTGAGTTAGTTAACCATTAGTGGCGAGGTCAGTAGGATACAGTCTCTTAAGTCTGCGAGTTCCGAATTGCTCTGTAAATAATGTATTTGCTAGGTTGTTGGGGTGAGTGTCGAGTCGTTTTCGGTATTTTGCACTGAATTTTCGTGCTTCTTGTTTGACCGTTGGTATTCGTAGATCACTTTTGATTATAGTATTAGGAACATACCGTGGAGCATCTGTTATACAAGATAAGACTAACAACTATTTTTCAATGTAGAAGCTTTATTTTATCCGTCAAATGGACAGTCACATCCCTTTGGCTGGCTTGACCTGTAGAACTTTGACGTGCATCGAATGTGTTTTATTAAATGAGAGCCAGTCCTTGAGCTGAAAGAAAAGCATTTCAGGCACGGTCTTTAAAAATAACGCGTAAAAGCCTATTGAACATTACAGAACTTTGAACTAAAATGCGTGGACCCTGACTCACGGAAGATTGGGATGACGGTGGACAGCGCTGTCTGGAATCATATGAGACCTGAGGGCGGTAGTTACGCTAGTTGTTATGTAGAGTAAAACCCTGTACTTTGTTTGTGATCAAACTATTGTAAGTTCTCGGGTTCTTGTGGCGGGTGCTGTGCTGAACCATGTAGAGAGCGCGTTCCCCCGAAATTTCGAAAGATGCTTGTTATCCCACAAAGCGTTAATTTTCCAGAAGGCCGTTATTTGGGGCTACCTATTCTGCCAATGAATTCGGCTGCTAAAATTTTTCTGACGTCGCTTTATTTCTTATTACCTATTCAGATGAAGATATTTGTGGTGCTGGTGGTGATGATGATGATAAATGTAATAATAATAGTAATAATAATAGGTAAGGATAATCGCCCTGCTGAAGATTTCGATCCCTCCACCGCTGTTTCGGCCGTTCGGTGGACCATCATCTTTCAATATTACAAGTCACTGTTTGAGACCTGAAGTTTTGACAGCCGTGTAGCTTGGTATTTCGGTTCTAAAGTTTCGGAGTAGCTTGATGCCTTATCTTCAAGGTAGTCTTAAGTTGCACTCCCTGAAACTTTCCTGAAATGTTCGCACTTGTTTACAAATCTACACCGCGTCATGTCCTTGAAGGCGGGAATCTTTAATCCGCTATTTATCGAAGTATTCCGTTCTGTTCTTATGGTGGCTAGTTGTTTCTCTTATTCCATAGTTCATTATTTAAATCAAATACAATTCCTGTATAATTCCGGTATTTGCAATTTTGACGTTTTGTGTATATGCAGTCACATTTCTCAGAAACGTTCTCTGCAGTTTCGCTTGTTATATTTTGTTTTTGGCATTCAGTATATTCATTCATGTCCAGTTCCATGGCCGGCTGCAGGATTGACCCAACTTGCTGTGTACGAAACCTCAGCTTATTTGCAGACGTCACAATCGTGTGTTTCGAAACAACCTGTAGGTATTGTTGTTTGTGCCATACTGCTCCATTTAATTGAACTAGAAGACGAGGAGAATTTGACAAAAAGAAGTTGACAATGCTGTGGTGAGCGCTTTACCACCCTCCCCCTTTCCCCCTTCGGTGTCTCTGGTATTCGTTTAATCTCCTCCTGTTCTGTTGCTCTCATTCTTTTATTTTATTCCATTTTTTCACTCCCCCCTTCTTCTATTTCCCCCGTTTTTCTTGTCTTTCCATCTGACGTAGTATATACAGTTTCTCACTTTCTCCAAGTTTCTTTGACATTCAATTTTCCTCTCAAGGAACTCTCCTCGCCTCTCTTCATTCTACTTTGTGACGTGTTGGCAGCCAATTCCTTGGATCTCCTGTTACCCCCTCCCCCCTTGTACTTGTCTTTTTGCAGGAGCTTCTAGAGCTAATTTGAGTCCCACATTCAGTAGCGGAATTGTGTCTTGTGTGTTGGAGCGACCAAGAAGAAGTAAGGAGATAAAAGAACACTGATGTGGCGAGCCACGGGCGCATCTCGCCTTATTGTGCAAGAAACAGAAAGAGCTGATAGACCTCTAATAGCCGCATCCTTTATCATCCTCTCCCATTTTTTACCTCCATAGTTCCGAAGTGAGTCGGTTCTATGTTCAGCGCAGAAAATCACGCTGTTTTCTACATCACAGTTGGGTGCGTTCTTATATACACTGCTTTGGGTGGTCTGTGCCAGGTGGTAATGCAGATGAGTGCCAGTGTTGTCCCGGAACATGGCTGTCTGTGTTGCACATACTCAAACACACATTACACATTCAAACACATATGCAGACGTGCACACAAACATATACAAACACAAACTCACACAGTTACACACTCACACAAACGCACATTCAAACACGCACACAAAAATAGTAACACAAAAACACACACGCATGTAGCTGAAGTCGCCCCTGCGCTTGTTTAAGCACCACGTCTTGAAGATGCAAAGCGGCGTGGAGGTATAGCTGCACGTATTCTGAACGTCGGTGCGAGATTGAGATGAATGATCAGCTTCATACCGCAGCCACTTCATTGTCGAGGAAAGAACCCCGAACCCCTGAATAAATGGCAGGGTGTAGGTTTCATCCCTAACTGCACGCTCTGAAGAAGAGACAGTCTGTGCCCCAGCCGGGGATTGAACCAGCACGCAGCTTAGCCAGTGCACTGACTTCACTTAAGAACGCACTGTGTGTCTATATATATATATATATTACATGTGCTTTTGTGTGTGTATGTGTGTATGTATGTTTGTTTGTGTGTATGTATGTACCGTACATGTACCTTACGTTGGACACGTATTCGATTATTTCTAATGTTAAATTTTGAGGTGTGAAGAGAGGTTAAGTTCGTGTAAGATTTGCATGTGTGTTTGAAACAGTAGTTGGCTTGAGTCCTGGTTTGAAGTTGAGCTGCGAGCACGTTAAATAAGCTGTTGCGGATAATCGGCAATATTGCAAGTGGTGTGTTAGGGGGTGGGCTAACAGCTCCTTACCGCAAAGACTGAACACGTTACGATATATTCTGTAGGGCCTTGGATACAAAAGTAACTTTTGATTCTGTGAAACATGAACATTTCGCAATAAGTTGTATTGCAGTAGCTCTATATCTGTATTAATTACATAAGCACCAAGGGAACTGCGGTATGTTACGTCACATTGTAACGTATAACTTATCCTGCACACCGCATATATATAGTGCTCTGTGGTCAGTAAGCCCTCTTATCTCTGTGACCTCTGTTTATGCCTAAAAAAGTAGCTGAATAGCTGAGCGCTTAGACAAGGTGTCCCTTTTGTTACTTCTGCATTGTTCACTTGCTTGCTAATTTGTTCAAGGATTCTGCGGCGAATATTCACATATTTTCATATATATACCGACAAAACAGTCCTGGACATCTCCAGCATCCTTCTCTTCTACGCCTGTCATTGTACACAAGATATGCTACATATATAACTGTACTAGCGAGTACCAGGGGTCTCTCGTGGGGGGTAAAGGCGACCTGTTCCTACGACTAACAACCTTGCTACTTTCATGTGCCGATTGTCTGAAGATTCTGGGTGCCTCGACGTCCTGGAGCCCTAAGGCACTGTCAAGATCTGTATAGGGTTTGCTTTACCTTTATCTTTACCAGCATGTATCGACACGTTTAATTTACAGTTAAGAACAAACATTCCCGAATGGGGCACGTGAAATATGCTTGTCCATTTCGTGAGTTTTGCTACATGGCTATTAGAATTAGTATTGTTATCGTATTTCTTTTTGTGAAGAATTTCTGACGCACGTGCACATTCCGTTTCTTAAATTTGTAGGATATAACCCCAGAGTTTCGCGTAGTAACGATTTTTGTAATTAGTGTTCTAGGAACAATAGTTTGTACACCTTGTGCAGATATCTCTACATTCTGTCTCCGTACAGCGTTTCACCTCTTTAGCTCTAGTGGTTCGTTACCTGCTTCAAACCGAAGGATAAAGAACATTTTCGCCCATCTTTTCTGTTGTTGTTTACGTCCACCATAAAATAAATTTTAATAAATTGTAGAAGCTGCATAATTTTTTTCAAGCTTTTTTTTTATGTTCAGGTGACCGTGCATCGTAATAAATTCTTATAATAAAACCAACTAGATGCACTAATTTCTGAAATTTATTTTTGGAATAAAACTCTGCATGTTTCGGACAGTTCCTCTGTCATTCATCAGGAGTTTTTCACTGTACACACAGCAATTGTATATGTCATTCAGGTTTGCTGACAGCTTGCCAGCAGGATCAGGATGTCCGTCCTGATCCTGCTGACAAGCTGATACGGGTGAAAGTAATTGAATTGTGCGCTAAGAGATTGTAATTGCTTCAGATATTTGTACGGTGCTCAGCAGAATTTCAGTAACCATTTAGAATGTAAAAAACTGAAAATGCGTTTGTATACAATGCTCCCCGACGTCCGAAAGAGCACTGCTTCTTGGAAGGTTTCCAGGCGTTTCATTCCTTTGTCTGGTGAGAGAAACACGTAGATAAAGACGAGTGTGGAACGGTGGTGGAATGGTATTGACAGGGGAAAACCGAAGCACTTGGAGAAAAACCTGTCCCAGCACCACTTTGTCCGCCACAAATCCCACATGGACTGATCTGGGATCGAGCCCGCGCCTCCGCAATGGTAGGCCGGCTATCAAGAGATGGCGCTACTGCATGTCCCTTTGGAACAGAATTTGTGTAAGTTGTGTATTGTACAAACTCAGTTCTTGCCTTATAGAATACACCACGTCTCCTATACAAAGCCGTGTTAATTAATGCTGGTTAGTTACGGTTTGTTTAGCGTAAAAAATATAGGTGGGGATAGCTTAGTCGGTGAAGCGACTTGCTACTGGCTGAACGGTCCGCGGATCGAACCCCGGTGGTGGGCGAAATTTTTCCCGCCCGTCGAGACCGGCCCGTGGGGCCCACCCAACCTCCAACATAATGGGTACCGGGTTATTCCCGGGGGTAAAGGGGCCGGGGCGTGGCATTAGCCACCTACCCCCATCTAGCGTTGAGGTTAAAGAAAGAATAGAGCTATACATCTGCTCCCACTCTGGGATTTCAGAGCCTGTTTTTGATCGTAAGAATTATATTAAACCTGCAAATACGCAGTGTGGACAGACTGTAGCAGTTCTGTAATATTAAAAAAGGCGATAAACTTACGTGTTTTTGTTTAATTGTCGGGGGGCGGTTGCCCTGCAATAGCATGGGAGTGAAATGAACGCAATTTGTCGGAGATGTATATATGTCTTGTCGCAGCGGACTGGCGCTCCGTCCTGTCATGGGGCAATTTTGTTAAGATGTGCGAAGTTCTTTGTGTGAGTCTTCGTTTCTGTAGCAAGATATACCAACAAGATGAGAAGAAAAAATGTATGGGAATCCATTTACCAAGCTATTGTGAGCGTAGGCTGGTGATTCTCATACAGCTATAAATCACACAATGGGATATTGCCAAGTGTGGCTTGTGGAGACCTATTTGACACTGTACAGTAAATCTGTAGCCAAGTGACTTTGAGAGGAGACTTGTTCAGCGAATGTTTGTGTAATGTTGGTATATACCTGTAAGGGGCGCTGGAGCGTCCGTCCGACAGCCTTTCGAAACTTGCTCCCAGGGAACAAAATACTGCTAAAGGTAAATATGTCAGAGCTTCGTATTCAAATGCAAATGAATCTGGTTTTTGGTTGCCATATTTTTTGTGTTGTAAAATGGAATGTTTCAATAACATTTAAGAGGAGAAAATATTGGTCGTTAATAGACAAACGTGCAGCAGAATTTTCCCGCTAGACTAGTTCAGGAGGAGTGCCCTATACTTCCGGCCCTTACGCCTGTTCGATTTTCAAGTTATGGTGGGAAATCCATATTTTATAAAATGATTTCAGTGCAAACTTCTTAAAAATCAATTATGCATTTTAATTTATAGTATTAACGCGCGATAAAGAAACAACTAAATGAATCGTTACTGAAAAAAGTAGGGCAACTGCTGAAGGTACAACTTAACCAAATGTGAACAGGAAAATAAACTACTTGCAACTGAAGAGATAAAACGTTGCATTAAGATGAAGCCCCTAAGAAGACGGAGATTGACATTTTTAATGTAAATAATAACTGTAATTGAACTGATGAGAGTCATCAATATTCAGCCTTCGGAACACCTTGCAAGAACTGCGAACAGTGAAATAAAACTTTACACAGTTACAATGTAACCAGCAGATAAAGGGTCCCCCCCCCTACAACTCGATTTTGAAGGGTCCCCCCACGAATATATAATCTGCTCCCCCCTCCGTAATTATTAGCGAAATTTCTACCACATCTCGTAACAAGGTTCTAAAATACTGCCTTCCGTCAGAGGAACGGAATCCAGTCCCGAAAGAACCCACAACAAATTTTAGTATTCTGTACGTTTCGAAATTCATGGATACACAAACTGGTCGTTTTTATAAGGCGCTCATACATTTCAGTTCCAGAGCGCAACCAATGAAATTCAAGTTGTTACCATCCTTGTATGTATTCTACCCACGCCTTCTTCACATATTTTTGAACCTCTTGTCGTTTGGTTCCATGTTTATAAGGTAATAGCCCATAAAATGTATAGTGAATGGTAGTTTCCTGGTTCCACCTTTCTCAGTGTAACCAGGATATTTGCTTTTATAATGACCTTCTGTTAGGCGTTTCGTTGTGTCTCTTGACGTTTTCATTACACCCATTATTTTGTTTTGTACGCTATCAGATTCTTGATTAGAGAACTCTTATTATTATGCTGATTTTGTAGCCGGCTGGTGTCGTCAGCCTCTAGCAGCTTCTCTTTCTTCACTATTATGCTGTTAAATTTGGACGTGTTGTGTCGTGCGATGTCGTTAGGAATAAGACGACAGAAGAGCCAGGGTACGTCACTTCGACGCTGAAAGAAAGAATTAATCGGGTTTGAATGATATATGGGTTCGAGCCGTTTTCGGACCCGATGCACCTAGGCCCCACAACAGGCCCTTTGTGCATTAATCGGGTTTACTATAGGAATATCCATGGTTTTAACCAGCGTAGGTGATTTGACTGTTTGTTGCATAGTTCTTACGGTTTTAGCAAGCAAAGGACAGGGGATAAAATTTTATCTTGAGGGTCATCGCTATCAGAATCTCAAGTATCAATCAATGGATATTTATAACAAGGTACCTAACTAACGAAATGAATAATGGCCGTCTCTTTAACACTGGAATTTCAAGAATCGACACCAATGCCTATCCTTAGGCGCGATCCTCATGAGTTTCATTACACTGCTTACGTTCATAACGTTGTCTCAAAACATCCATCTTAATGCTAACTTTCCATATCCTCCATCTTTGAAGTCAACGCGTCCAATTTAAAATTCTGCATGTAACGTATTTACTACCTTCCTCGTCCGAGCAGCATGTGCAGTTCATAGCAAAGTTGACAAACTACTGACAAATGCCCGTCCATGCGCTAAAATGCCCAAGGCAGCGTTTTGCGATTCGTTTTATGACTCTAGTTTTCGGGAGTTTTCAAGCATTGTTCTGTATTTCGCAATCAGAAACACGGTGGGCCTGAAGATTGCTATTTTGTGGAATGTGACGTCATTTATTCTTGTAGCTTGTTACCGTAATTGCGGAGAATCGACTGCTTTCATCTTTAGAATATGAAGTCTGCCTAACGATGAAAGTATTTCATGTATACGTAGGGTGTTGCGTCGGTAGGGTTGAGTAGGTCATAAAAATTAGATGAGAAGTCACTGCAACGTAAAATTTAGCTTATTTGTTCAGCTGAACTGTCGCTGTTTTTCAACAAGATACCTGAGTGCGTCGATGATTTTTGTCCTGTCTTGGCACGAATTTACGGTAAAAATTCCTTAGGAGTAGATATCACCATCATCATCATCATCATGATGCCCCTCTATCAGTTGGCGGTGAAATTCGACAGGGGAAACGTGTTTGTTCCATAGAAACCGAACTGCAGTACGACTACTTCGCGGTACCAAGTTTCCAATGTCTTTACCGTTGCACGTCAACTTGTCTGACTAACTCTTGAGCCATCTATTGTCTATTATCCGTACTTCGGGTGCTCCCTCCTACGAAGAGCAATATCCTTGATTAACGTAGAAGTTACGGGACTGCGAGCGTTACTTATGGAACATGACTCGAGCAGGTCACAGACGTGTCCAATTTGCTTTACTTTTCAGTGTGTCTCTACATTTTACATAATTTTGAAATATAGTTCTATGTATTGAGCTGTAGAAGGATTGTCAGGCATGCATGTGTAGCTAATTGGGAAGACGAGGAATGCACAGAGAATTTTGGTGGGAACACTGTCCAGAAACGTACATTTTGAAGACCGAGCAACGTAAGAGGGACTACCCAGAGATTTATGTTGAGGAAGGTTCTGATGAGTGGAAGGGGCTGGAACAAGCTCAGGATCGTGGCTGATGGTGGACTTTGGTATTAGCGAGGTTGGTATTGTGGGTTCTCGTAACACATTAACTGCTGCGTGTATGCTGAACCCATCGTTAAATGATCCACAGGAAAGTAAATAAATGGGTCACGAAGCGTTATGTTATATTATATATATAATAACACTGCACACGTGTGTTGAAAATAGTTTATGTACACAGTGGCGTCCTACGCCTTTCGGCCAACCATGTGACCATCTTGAGGAGGAAATCCTCGCTGAACATGGCCACATGTTACTGTTAATGCACGCGTTGTGAATCATGTAAAGTGTCACGTAGCTTCCTGCGTGTGTTTATGGAATGGAAACACTGGAGACCCTAGGATTTCACATTTATACCGTTGAGTTCTGAGCACAAAAGAAAAGGGTTTGTATTGTAATAAACCTTAGACACCAATATTTGCACTTCAGACCAATTGAAGGAAATGTTACCTTTGTCTGGCTATGGATGTAGGCAAGTGCTGGCTGTGATATAAAGCCATGTCTGTTACTGGAGATTAAGCAAAGGGGCAGCAAGATATAAATGAGAGAGACAGGGAACGGAACAGCAGGGGGGTGCCCGTTGCATGCCACGGGGGCGCCATCATGACAGACGGTCCTGAGTTGGAAGCTGTTGGCTTACCTGCCATGGAAGGGGGCGCTCTTGGTTCAGCATGGGTTGTGACTCTGTATTAATGTTGTCCGGACTGTTAACCTGCTGTGATATGTTTCCTGCAACTCGCAAACAACCAAATGTCATCCAAAAAAAAAAACAACATAATTGTGTCAGCAGAATTCTGTGTGTTGTTCCTCTGTGGTACCAGCCGGAATTTATGAATTGATTAATTAAAGGTGTAATCAGTAAAACAGCATACAAGTTCCGCTGTGTCTGATATTTTCAGGCACGCTGTTACGCGGCCTTATATTTTCGTGCACGTACGATGTCTCCTCATTTTAGGAAAGTGTCGTCTGTCTGGCGACAGGCCTGTAGCCTATTTAAATGTGTGACAACAGACATTGTGACACTGAACATTTTTTATCTTAGGTCGGTTTAATTTAAGTACAGGGGAACTGCAACAGCTGAAATGGCACACAAAATAATGGTTGCGCTGTCTTAATATTGTTTACACCTTGTGCTGGCTATACCGTTAGGTTCAGACATGAATAGGGAAGCGGACGTTATGAATTTGTTATATTACGTACGTGAAATTTGAGGCTATCGCGGCGGCCGTCACCGTGAAGATTGGGTCTTCTGTCTTGTGGGATGCGACACGTTGTATTTGATACGAGAGCTACCAGCGTTTTTTTGGTTTCATTCCAATGTTATTTCACGTTGTCGAAGTTTGTTTTGTCTCCTTTTTTAACGTTCCCATGTAAGTTCTTCTCCTTCATCTCTTCTAGTTTTATTATAATGTGGTTTTATGTATATTTTAATTTAGGGCCGGGATAGCTCGGCCGATGTAGCGACTCATTACAGGCTGGACGGCCAGAGGATCGAATACCGGTGGGTGACGAGATTTTCCGTACCCGTCCGGAACGGTCCTGGGGTCCACCCATCCTATACAATGGGTACCGGATTTTTTCCGGGGTTAAAGCGACCGGGGCCTGGCGTTGACCACCCACCCCATCTAGCTCCGAGGTTAAAGAAGGAGTAGAGCTATACCTGTACAACTCCTCAGCGCCTTCGAGGCCTGTTCTAGGGTGAGCTTTACCTTTACCTTATATTTTTATTTTCTCTCGCAGTTTGTGATTTTTAAATTTATTTTACTGTGTTCCTGTTTTTGTCACCTCCCTAAAAATATTTCATATTTCTCACCTTTGCTTTCCTTTTCAGAGACCCACTCGATTACTTAGCTTCGTCCGGAGCCCCAATTTGTGCCTTGTCGTCTCATCATGATGGTCACTTTTTATCGCGCAGCTGTAATTCTCTTTGCTGGGAGTGGAAACAGCCATTTTCTCCCAAATTTCTTTATCTTTCTAAGACAATACATGATGTCATGTTGTTACAGTACTTTAATCATAATACTGTCGATTTTATACCGTAACGATCTCAGTCTCGGAATGTTTTGCTGTGCCTTCAGCATCTCACATGCTCGAGCTGAGTACCGTGTTGAGAGATAAATCAAACTTCAATTTGGAAATGTGATATGAATTTTGCAAACAACAGCTTTACTTATGTTCTGCGAAGAATATTTTTATCAAAGGCGCCGCAAAGACTTTGAAATCGAAATAGTTATAGCATATATATATTGTTCGAATTTCAGCTAAGTTTTTAGAGACCAAAAAAATTGAAAATTTACATCGTTGTCTGTGGCATCGAATGCGAACATCTGTTTGTAAGGGCTGAAGAGTTATCGGCTTGCAGAAGAAAGAAATAGGTGTCCTGGTACTCACAAGGACGGACTTTCTATATCTCGCCAACTGAAGACAGTCATTTTCTTTTATGAGAATCGTTATTGAACTTTTCAAACGTCGTCGGTAATTTATTGATTGTTTCTGATATTATTCCCCTCATCTTTGTCGTCTCGTCCTTATCTCGTTTCTTGTTGCTTTGTTCATTGTTTGATGGTTGCCGCATCTTGTGGAGGTGCCGTAAGCTTAGAAATGAGCTCATAAACGTCACCTTCAAGTGGCTTCGAGTCTTGGAGACAAGGTGGCTGGACCCCTCGTCATTCCCGGCACGTATCATGTCATGTAAGAACTAACTAACAGTTTTATATATGGGACCCATGTCAAGACGTGGACATGTTGCTTGAACTATGCCATGTCAGCCTGCCATATAGGCCACGTCTGGTTCTTCACCTTGCGCTCTTTCGCTGTGATGAACAAATCGAGCTTACGTTTCGTTACGAATTTTGTTGTAGCTGTAAGCGCGGTGTTCTGTTAAGTATTTGCATGTTTGTATGTGTCAGTCAGTCTGTGTTTTGGGGGCGAGCTAACACGCCAAGGGTGCTGATTTCTCGCCCTGTCTTGTTTTTGTATATTGCAGTAAGGTCGAATGTCACTCAGTCCCATACACGATGGCCCAGATGATAATACTGGGGTCTCCTGGATGTGGTCACTACTGTTCAAGTTTTTAGACTTAACTTTTATATGCCTGCCCTTCTCCTTCCAATTGGGTGCTACCTGTCCCACACATTGCACGTATTGTCCTTGACTTTGCTGCCCTAATTATAAAACCATTGTGGCAAACAGTAAGACTTTCATTTATGAAGCTCATGATTAGTTTATTCATGTTCTCCAACTCGCCCAGTGTTTAGTGTGCTCACATAAGTCGCGGAGAGCGAATTTTAGCTTAGTCACGTCTGTGCGTCCGTCTGTCTGCAGGTGTCAGCGCGGCTGTCATTGCGTTGACTTTCGTGAAATTTGATATTGGAGCCTTTTACGAAAATCTGTCAAGAAACTGAAAATTCAGTTAAAAATCGAAAAAAAATTATCGGACACTTTACATGAAGACTTATGTATGTTTTTGTTCCTGACAAACATATGAAATATTTTGTAGCTCGACAGCAGTACAGAGGGAACAGATTGTTGCATTTTAATGGCAACATTGAACACTTATATTGTTGAGAGATATGTGTTATTCAGCAACAATACAAAGAGAACCGTTGTTTCGTTTCCATGGCAACGCTTAGCACTTATATTGTTGATATAATATATATATATCATCAACAATAGAAAGAGAACAGTTTTTACGTTTCAATAGCAACGCTGAGCACTTATATTGTTGAGAGATGTATATGTCAGCAACAATACAAAGAGAACCGTTGTTTCTTTTCCATGGCAACGCTGAGCACTTATATTGTTGAATATATATTGTTGTCAGCAACAATACAACGAGAAGCGTTGTTGCATTTCTATGGCAACCCTTATACTGTATTGTTGATATGTATATATATATATGTATAAGTCAGCAACAGTACAAAGAGAACCGTTGTTGCGTTTCCATGGCAACCCTTATACTGTATTGTTGATATGTATATATATGTATAAGTCAGCAACAGTACAAAGAGAACC
>Ga0123352_10011203_pt1 | contig 14118 bp, 7 predicted proteins | sample TergutLab28metaG_FD_89700 | JGI IMG/M metagenome (GOLD analysis project Ga0123352, IMG submission 89700) | Labiotermes labralis P1 segment gut microbial communities from Petit-Saut dam, French Guiana - Lab288 P1 | ecosystem: Host-associated > Arthropoda: Insects > Digestive system > Gut ...
AATAACATTCTAAATACTGGAAGCTTTATGCAGAGATGTACAGAATGTACGGTATAGGAAATAAGTTACTTTGATGTTTTTAGAGCAATTGGCATTGTCGCTGAACAAAAACCAAAAATAAAACTTTTTTGTTTCTGCATTAGTTCCCTCTTTCCCACCGTGTACCTAGTATGGGATACCAACAGTTGTTCCGAAATTTTCTTCGTACCCTTACCAATATGCTAGGTAAAGCAGTCCCGTTACAGGCCTGGAGTGGCCCAGAGGGTATCAGGATGTTAAGGTTCCCAGATTTCATAGCAGCGGCACAGGATGGTGGTAAGGTTGTCAACCTTACGTACCGGCCGCCTTTACTCCCAGGAAATGCTCCTGGTACTCATTTCTGCTAGAGGCTGAGTCGACCCCAGGGCCATAGTGCGATCGGAAGGATTTTATGTCAAGGAAAAATTCCAATGACACCAGCTGGGATCGAACCAACGACCTTCCGATTTGTAGCACAGCACCTTAACCAATGTGCCACCACGGGCCCCACCAATATGTTAGGCAGTTAATTAATGTGCAGGTATTAGAGTAGAAGTTTCGGACGCGATTCTTTCGTTATTATTATTACTACTACTACTACTACTATTACTACTACTACTAACTGCATTTCAGTTGTCACTCGGTGGCTGTAGTCCTTGCACTAGTACAGACAAAACAAATAAGAATAAATGAACATAAAATAAAAATACATAAAACACAGTACAAACAATACAAATCGAATCTTCATTACCGATCTTCTTTATTACATGCAAAGTAAAGATGTCCTTGCCCACTCCATAAGGGCATATAGGGGAGCTAGCGGTATACTGTAACATCGGCGCTAGACGCTGTTCAGTAGTGAACTTCACACTCCAGCTGCATTGCCCCAGAGGAATATATCCTTATACCCATTGAATTGGAGGCTTCGTGGGTCTCAAAGCCGGCCTGGACGCTTATTAAAAACAGAAATTCGATCCCCAGACCGTGATAAATCGCTATACCGACTGCGGTATCCCGGTTTCGGTTTGTTATTTGAGCTGCTTAATTTGAGTGCTAATCACTCTTTGAAGTTTTAGCTACATCTTTTGCCACTGACAAAGGAAACAACCATACTTGCGGCTAAGACGGACAAATGTCTGTACTACCATAGGCTTAAGCTGGTTGCTGTGAACGCGGGAGGGAGGAATGTTCCTCCAACAATTTTTCTAGAAAAGACTTTTTTTTGGCTACTGCATTAAACAGGGGCAAATAAAAAATAGAAGTATTTTCTAAACGATTATTTTCATGGTGCAAAACGCAAAAGAAAAACCTGCTTTTGTCTGCTTCGTAGATTAAAGTACCTAATATCCATGGTCGATTTTGTCTACCGAATGCTATTGGCAAAGCTAAGCGAATGTGCATTACGTCGCAAAGGCAGCAGGTAACTGCGCCGAGGACGTTTCTATCGCATGGTAGGCCTATACCCGACACTGTCATCGTAAGCTGCTGAGCGTGCTAGTCTCGCGTTATCGTTGGGAGGAGAAACCTCAACACAGCCAGGCCCTTCAAGCACTGAACATTAACTCCATCCCCTCTTCTTCCCCTTCCTGCACGAAAAGCGTCATGCCGAAAGGAAAAATTCTCTGTTGTTTGTGTTGAACAGGCAGTTGACGTCCACAAGAGGTCGCAGCAACTGATTTGTTACCGGGAACGTGTGCTGCGTCAGCTGGTTGCGCTAATACATCACTGAATGTCGTGTAACTCGCTTGGATGTTTCCATATGTGGCGGTGAAGTTTGTGGTTGATTAGGGGAACACAGTGATTGCGATTAAACTCTGTTGCTCCGAACTTACGGCGCGGAAATTCGTGAACGAAACGTAAGTTATTGCTTAGCCTATCCAGAACTTCTTTTCTGTTATTTTTTTTCATCTTCAAGCCTTCATTTTCGAACTTTTTTTTTTTGAGGAGCCCTTTTGTCCTTTAAATCATTGGCATATTGCCAGATCAATAAAACACGTAGGATGTATTAAGAACAAAATGGGGTGTAATAGGTTTGTGTTAATCCAAAAGAAAGGAAATTCTAGTCGAACTGAATTCGTTCGTTTGAAGTGACATTTATTCAGTCTCGTATGGTCAACGACCTGTAATTTTAATAATCTCTTGGGGGTTTTTAAGCCATTAGTCTACAGGGTGTTTTGTAAGTTAAGTTTAATAGCAGCAATGTCAGCCTTCTATTCTTTTCATTGACATAACAGTACTGATTGAAATATCCAATTAAATTACATTAAATTTCACGCTGATCCCTTGTGAACCACACTCAGGTTCCTGAGTCTTGCGGAGCACAGTTTGAGAACTACTGTTCGACCTTATTACTCATTTGTTAGCCTTCTGGCTTTCAAGAATTAGAGACTCTGGTCTGTTTATATTAACACTTAATTCTGAAAAAAAAAATAACTTTTTATACATTTGCTCCGAAAAGTACTCATTGGACGTATGATCGACCAGTCGGAAGATCTATACAGACACTCCCAGACTTGACGCAATTTGAAACTAGCAATTTTAGACAGGAAATTTTTAAAACTAAAAAGAATTTATAAACAACATTTTTGGTAGGCATGCCGAAATTTTCTTTGCGGGAAAGAAAACGAAATAAGTCGAAGGTGGTGGAAGAATACTGCTGAGCGATAACATAGACGACAGTGCGGTCATGCTGCGGTCGATCGAGTTTCATTGTCTTGGAGTTCAGATTTCAACTGGACTCCCTTGTATTTGCATGTGTAATTTATCATACATTTCGTTCATAAAATCAACTGCGACTTGAACGAATATCGGTTGGCGCTGGACTTTCCGGAAGGTAACTCTTGCCTGAGTCAGGCAGGATTTGCGCTTGGAAGAGACAACAAATACACAAAAAACGCTTATACAAAATCAAGCTCCTAGTCAGTTTTGAGTTTCAATAAGAGCAGAGGCCATAATGTGACTCAAATTACTTAAACAATTAATTGATTCAAAATTAATATTAGTGTAGCTGTACAGACTACGTATGTTGGACACTTCGGACTTCTGTTGGCTCGAAATTTGTAAAGACAAGGTTGAATTGGAATGAATAGGTGGAAAAATAAAGATATGATTTATGACGCGCAAAGTAATGTTAAACAACTGTAGGGAACCTGGGAAATGTAGATTATGACGACCATGCTGCTGAGTATCATTTTATAGTCTGTGTTGATTACTTTAATATCTTGGTAGAAGGTAAAGCAGTCCCATTACAGGCCTGGGCAGGCCCAGAGGGTTCCAGGAAGTTAAGGTCCCCAGATTTCGTGACAACGGCACAGGATGGTGGTAGGTTGTCAGCCGTACGCACCGGCCGCCTTTACCCCCAGGAAATACTCCTGGTATTCATTTATGTTAGAGGCTGGGTCGACCCCAGGGCCATAGTGCGATCGGCAGGATTTTATGTCAATGAAGGATCCACTGACACCAGCTGGGATCGAGCCAGCGACCTTTCGATTTGTAGCACAGCGCCTTAGCCACTGTGCTACCGCGGTCCCCGTAATATCGTGGACGACAGCGTAATTGCCATGAAACAAAAAACAGAAACGTATTAGCTGGTGGAAAACATGTTCATCTCAAACAGGTTATCCCAACGTTAGCAATCTGCGGATGTCAGCGTGAGCGACCCTTCCTGACCGCTCGCTGGTCATCACTTATCAGATCATTGCCTTTCATCGGCATTTAAGTAAGGCGCTTACTTAGTCACGTATTTTATTTGTCCATAGTATAATACAGGGCTGGCCAACATGCGGCCGGAGGGCAGCATGAGGCCCTCGAGGAAATATTTACGGCCTTCGTTGACCTGAATATTTTCAGTAATTACGTACAATTTAACAAACATAACACAATAGATTTGTAGAACAAAATATGGCCACTTTATTAGCATATAAAATGTTTATAAATCTTCACTTTTAAGGCAAGGACACCGTAAACCAACCTTTCTTTGTGTTTTATCAAGTTCAGCAAAGCCTACTACATTGTCATTCAACCGTATTTTTTGCGTACATTATTTTTTGTAAATAACGGCGTAATGGTTAATTTCCCCCTCCCCTCCACGTGTTTCGATACACACACACACACACACACACACACACACACAGTTGCGGCTGTCAGGCGAGTCCTTAACGTTATATGTGGCCTTCTTGTGGGTTAAGTTGGCCAGCGCTGGTCTGATACATTATACACGTTTTTGTCTGTTTGAAAGGAGCATTTTAGTTCATTTTTATTCCCAAAATTATTTCGTCTTATTGCTTATGAAGCAGCTATATGTCGTAACCCATCGATACGCAGTTTTACATGAAACAGCAAAAAAGGAATCGTCACATCCTTAATAGAAGAATATGTTGTAATATTAATTTATTTCAATTTAATTAGCAATTTTTCGTGAGCACAACATTTTGACACAAGGTGTGTTTGTAAGCCAGCTGGCTCTTACAACGCAGGAAACTCAATTTAACGACTGTGCGTGTTATGACAGATTGCTGTTTCGTGCGGGATGTATTTCTGCTTGCAAAACGACGTGATATGATACCACTTTAAAACACTGAAAGTCAAGGATTCGCAGTTGATGTACATATCCACAGACCACCCACAGAAAGTTTGAGTACCACAAGTGGTATGCGGAACACGGTTTGGTAAACACCGCTCTTAGGACGCACAAAAGGGAAAGCTTACCTAATAATATACGTTCGTGTCTTCTCAGTATAATGAAGAAAAAATATTATAAAGGCAGATAATAAATCCTCGAAAACCTTGGAAAGTTCAAATATTTGGGAATATGACTCGAAGGGAAATACTTTGACGGAAACTTGCAGACTTTTTGTTTAATTTTGCGCATAACTGCTGCCACACTGATTGGGGAGTTTGTCTCTCTGTCTGCAGTTATAAAACCTTTCACAAGTATTTTTATTATGACCAAAAGAAGCAAATGAGCGGAACGGACCATATATCATGCATATGAGTGTTAAGAAAAGTATATGATTAATTTGTCACTCTGCACGCCATGAATGCTTATGGAAGGGTGGAACTGTAACTCATATCGTTGTTAATTTCAGTACCGGTTACAGACGAGTGGTCAGTTTCACGCTCCGGGCGCTTTATCCCCGGGGAAAAAAGCCCTCTTTATCCTTTGACTAACACACTGGTTGGGCCCCCGATCCGGTCTGGACGCTTCAGAGAAGAGGTAAATTTCTTGCCTCTGCCGAGAATCGAACTACAATTCCTCGGTTATCAAGTCCGTAACCTCGCCACTATACCAACTACAATATCCCAGCCCCGATTTAGAATTTCCTGTAAAATATTAGGCTGAATATTGAATGCTGAATACTTAGGTATGAACGACGCAAGGAAATTGAACTGCATACGGAAAAAAGAAATATAAACGTTGAAGATACGAGGAAGACCTTTTATAATTAATTCCGAGCATAAGGCATGCTTATATAGTTATTTTTAATGGAATATTGTATTTGGTCATCCAGCAAGTGTTTGTTGTAAGTATGCAATAGAGCAAGCACTTCCGTGGGGCTCTGAATGTCTCCTACTGTTCCATCAGATGTGTGGAAGTTACAAATATTATTGAATTTCTAAAACAGCTTTCCGTGCAATGATGAACAAAATAACGTTTTCATGTTCCTTATAAATTTTATGGCCCTGTTTATAAATGCTGGACTTGAATTGCCTTATGGTCTATAATAATGCAGGTCCTGACCCACTTCTCAGCTTCATTTCATACGATACAAAGGGCAAGGCTTGCTTGCTTGCATATGGCAAGGGCTGGGTGTTGCTGCTATAGCTAAATGCTGTTAAGTGTGTGACACGATACATGGAAAACATGTAATTGTCGTCTGCTGTCGGTGAGCATTATTTGGTGCCCAGATAAATACGAGTTCAGTTCTGTGACGTCTGCCACTAATCCTATTGAGAGCGATTATTTTGTAAGCTTGTATTTCAAGATTAATCACTGCATTATCCGCTTTGACGGAAAGTAAAGGTGCAGTACCTGTTTCATAAGAGTCCGCCTTTGGCCTCTATCCTGTGCCAGCTTATTCCATTCCATACCCTCACTTTTTTCTGGATGATTTAAATGATATCCTCCTAAATGGTCTTTCCTGCGGGTTTACTCGAATTACATTCCATGCACACTTCCTAACTTTCATGCATGATACATACAACTTCGGTCTCATTACTGTTAAAATGATCTCTCCAACAATTCCTAGTAAAGGATATAGATTTCGAAGTTCTTCAAAGTGTAACTTTCTCCAGTCTTCTTCCCCCTGTACTTGTATATTCCCTTCAGTATGCTGTTTTCAAACATCCCCAGACAATATTTTTCCATAATTAAAGTAGTATAGTTATATACAAAACAGGTAAAATTATAGATTGATGTTTATCACATGCACGAATCAAAATATTTATTGAAAGCCTTCATGTCACGAATCTCACAAAAAAGGCACAAGATCCATGTCAGACTGTATTCCAGGGACCAACTGTCGGAGCAGGTTTTGTACGTTGCTGCTCTGTTTGTTTGACATGCATTGAACTCTCTAAATCAACACGATATCACTCAGGTTTTTAAAAACTAGACCTAGTAGCTTTTGTTATGCCTATTGTCAGTAGAAGTATCTATAGCATGTCCCCATACAGTAAGAGAAACAACGGAACAAACTATCTTCAACAAAACCCATATGTATCTTGCTGTAACTAAATGTTTTCTAGTTCATCAAAAAAGTTTTCTTTAGCACAAGTTGTGTATTTTGCACAGGTCTGTCGTCATAGCCTGTGTTACAACTGTAACTTTAATTAACTCTTTGCACCCTAATGCTTACTGTCTCTACCACCAACCAAAACATGAAATATTACAGGCAATGTAAGTATAATCCTAGCATTGAGGTGTGTTCGCGTAACAACTTTTGCCGCGGAAAAGCAGTAACTATTACATATTCCGAGTATGTCTGTAGCCTTACATACCTAACATGAAAAGCGCATGTGCCTTGTTATATTGTCATCTGCGGCCTGTCTGATTCTCTGATATTTAGAACGAAGAGTTATGGATAAGTGCAGTTCGGTTACTTCTGACTCTGGAAGTAATGTAGTGACGGGAACTTTGAATAGGCCACGCCTTTCTTCTGTCAAGTGCTTACCTGCTCAGTGTTCATGATCCTCTCGTATCATGGGCCCCACAACGCCTGCAGTTGAAACAGCGTTGTCAAATAAGGAAATAATAATATTTTTCCCCTACCATGTGCACACAATAAGTATTGCATGGTTGATTAAGTGAATGTACGTGCACAATTGAATATTAATTCAGTCGCTGACGTCCCCGGAAATGCTTCAAGGTCAACGACCTTTTCACCTACGACAGGAATCTCACTGTCAGAAGGCCAGATGTTTATTCGAAAAGAAACGTCTTCAGCAATTCGGTCGTTTCTGGGTATAGCAGTTCAGCAGGCCTATGTCCTATGTCAGATATTTTTCTCTTAAATTTGATGTATATTGGACCGTGCATCATCTTGATAAATGAAGAATAAATTCCAACTAGATGCTACTTATTACTTTATTATGCTTATGTTAGGCTCGACATGTTTCGGGCACCATTATGCCCATCATCAGGAGCTAACGACTATAGCGTTGGTTACCACGTAGGCCGTCTGGTTCTCGAGTTGCTGCTGGTTGGAAGTTAAGTGCAGGCAGAGTGGATGAGTGTCCGGACCGAAGGAAGTTAAGTGCAGGCAGGGTGGATGAGTGTCCGGACCGAAGGAAGTTAAGTGCAGGCAGGGTGGATGAGTGTCCGGACCGAAGGTTGTAACGGCTTATTTTTAACCGTATTTTTGTAACAAACTGGTTATTTTTCTGTGAACCTCTTAAAGCATTTTATAATTTCGACTCCACGCCCCGACCGTTTTACCCCCAGGAAAGAGATCCACTACCTATTTTACAGGAGAAGGGGTGGGCCAAAATTCTGGTCTGGAAGAGGGCGGAAAATTTCGCCCTCCCAGGAGCGAATCGCCATACCGATTTGGCTCTCCTGGCGCAGTTTCTTCTGGTGTTCTGCGTGTATTTGTCCTAACAGCTTGTATTCCAATCCCCAGCTTTTTCTGTCTTCCTGTATAAATGGTCTTTTGGGAATCTTCAGTTCTACTGACATGTTTGAGGAATTATTGTGAAGAATTCGCCGATCTGTTCCACTAATAACTCTGTAAATATCATGTAAACTTTATTCTTGATGCGATCAGTTTTAAAGTGTGTCTGGTTTCCTTCATACATAAGCCATATTTTATTTTTGCTGATGCTATGTAGCCAAGGTCTATTACTAATTTATTTTTTATTGCACTTTTTGTCCAAAGTTCTCGTAGTACCTAATGCCACTTGTAGTACAGTAATACTCTAATTTTATTTTTGCGTCTGTTGTGTGGCCTAAGATAGGACATCGTAAGTACGTAAACTGTGACAGATCTACCGCCTTCATTTCCTTGCGTGACATACCCGTAATGTCTGTATAGTACTGCCCTCTATTCCGGTAGGTACTGTTGCGGTATCAAAAGTCTCCTTACCATTATCACATTCATTTGCACTGCCCGTCAGTACACATATCTTGAGGGTTAGCCTGCAGAGAACGTGATGACGTACCGCACATTTCCATCATGTTTGGTTTCCTGTACCACAACGTCTCTAATATTGGACCTGTTTTAACGCTCATTTGGAAAAGGTCGGAAGGAGGGATTCAAATCAGAAGGAAATTTGACAAAGTTATTCACTGTCACTGGAGATCTAATGAATAAGTGCAATTTCTGAAACACTTGTCAAGCTTGTCTTAGGGCTCGAGTAGTGAGTAAGGAATCCAGCGGGTGTTTCCTGCCTGTCGAATCGTCTGTGCCTCTGTGCCCCTGGGAATGCAGCGGGACCCTATTGTGTTGTGCGTCATTCACCGCGGCTTTTTGGCACTGGGATCTCTACCATTATTTACACTGGCTGCTTAGAGTTAAGCAGTCATCTCCGGCAAGAATGATGTGTGTCACTTCGCAGTGCGAGTTTAAATTAGTGCCCTTTAAAGTGAACGGATAACGGATGTGATTACAGCCCTAACCCTTTAACTTGCTGTGGATGCTCCATGTACAGTACATGTACTACGTGATTTAACACTAGCATACTCTAAATTATCCAAAACTTTTATTTAATATTGCATGCGGTTCTCGAAAATAGTTTAATTATTTCCATTTAAAGCATTATCAGTCTGGTTTTTAGAGCGGGCTGCGGAGTATAAATCCAGTTTTTTAATGCCCTTCACTTCCGTTCGGGCTTTGAAAGATTGAAATGAGATAGTAACAGTGAAAGAAACAGCGGATTTGTGTTGGTCGCAAGCGTGTCTTCGGCGATTCTGTAAATGCTGTCGGGCGAGTAATTTTTAAATCACTAGAAGTTGATGACTGGAAAATGAAACGAGGCTTATAACTGGGTAAGCATATGGTTTACTGCTGGAACACCTTAGCGGAACACAATCTTTCATTTTCAAAGAAACTGTTATTATTTCTCGTGCGATAATTCATGGTCTGTACACTTCGCGTATTTTAAACCCAAACAGGTTTTCTACTGTGAGGTACCAGTGTTCAGTGTTCTCCAATCATGTACCTTAACTCATACTCATTTTGCTGCCTTCAAAAGTGAAACACACAGTGCATTACTTGACCTACTTTGTGCTATAGAGAGACGGAAACAATGCTTCTTGTTTGGTATTTCTTGCCTTCCTGTCACGATATGTGTTTTTTGGCATGCGGTTGCACAACTGTGGGAATCCTGAAGCAAAGTTCGTATTTAATAGCAGTAGCGTGACACAGAAACCCAGTAGGCCTCCCATGCCATTTGTCTGGTATCTCGGGTTATGCAGGAAGTTGGTGGGACGAAAACCCCTGGAAGAGTCAATGGAAGAGGAAACAAAGGCAGAACGAATAAAAGTTACTGCAAGTCAAGTGGCTACAATAAACATAAAGATATTAGTTTTCTGACTTTTACTCTGCCATATTTATAAGAATAAGAAATTCTGGGAAGAATTGAACGTTTCTGTTATTTACAGCTTTGGTTATTTTGAGTGATATTTCAGTGGGGCAAGTAAATGTTTGATGTACTTGCCTTGTTGGTGAAAAGTTCATTTTTTTACAGGCTAACACAATTTGCGCATTCTTAAAAGGAAGAAATAAGTAAAATATTCATTTTAAAATTACCTCTTCGTGCTGTTGCTGCGAAGAAGGTTATACTCAACAAAGACTCGCCCTCTCTTAAAGTCGGTTTATCCCATTCCATCTGTTACATCCTCCACTTTCTGGAAACTCTGACTCATGTAATTGTGTTTGAGAAACTGTCATTCGCGATGAACCAGCGACTTTCCGCTCAGAAAACTACGTCTTTCTTGTAAGGAGAAAACAACCTGGAGTAGCGCTAATGGACTGACACTCTTACAGTGATGTCACAGTCTATTAGAGTTACAATGCAGCACACGGTTCTTGGCCGGTGGTATTTTTCAAAAGGTAGGCTAAGAACGAGTCACTAATGCAGCGAAAGCGTCATGATTGTTTCTAGTCCTTCTCTACGCCTCCGCAAGTACAGTTGGCCTTGGCACAATCAGGTTCCAATCATGTAACACATCCCCTCCCCCCACTTCACCACACCCAGTAGGCCCGTTCGCCAACAACACTAACTCCTCCACTGGCCAGAAACCTAGCACTGCACTATACGTGAAAGAGGAATAATAATTAACCGCTTGAAATTTGTAATGAGATTCAGTTAATTACCCACAGACAACACAATGTGCTTCCAGTAGAAGGCCAAATGGTGAAAAATGTGTTTGAGAAAATGATGGCTCTTTCTTGTAAGAGTCCTACGTAACCCTTAAATACACTGTGTGGAAACAATGCAGAATTTCTGGTTTTAAATCTGGCGGAACATGTTACTAATAACATAGCTTTAAAGAGTTAATTAAGGACAAGATTCATTAGTTTGGTTCTGTTCGTCCCATAAGGGAAAAAAATATAATATTATTTATCCGTGTGCCGATCTCAGTGGCCGTGCGGTCAAAGGCGTGGGTCTACGGCCGCTCGCTTGCTGGGATTGTGGGTTCGAATCCCGCCGGGGGCATGTCTGTCTGTGTTGAGTGTTGTGTATTGTCAGGAAGAGGTCTGTGCGAGGGACCAATCACTCATCCCGAGAAGTCCTACCGACTGTGATGCGTCGTGTGTGATCTAGAAACCTCAAGAATGAGGAGGCCATGGCCCGCGTTGGACCGCAGAGCCACAGAAAAAAAAAGTATATATTGAAGAAAGAAGGAGGACATTCCGTTGTTCATCAGATCTGTGTGTTCGCTGACAACGTACTGCAGAAAAATCGCATTTTACCTTATGATATCTGAGCATTTGGTCAGTAGAAACCATGTACATTATACATTATGACAAATGTTTAAACTTGTTTGTTCTTTTGTGGCGCTAACATACCTAACGTGAATTATGTTGTTGAGTTTCGTAATGATAAACGTAAATAAAATCATCATGGTTAAAGTAAGTAAGTAGCTGGTTACTCGAAAATATTGTTTATGTTTCATTCATAAGCCAAAAAATTGTTATGCATAGCTGCAAGGCATAAACATTAGTTACATCATTAAAGGCGTATGGAAAGTCATCAACATTGTGCGCGTTATCAAATGACCAACGGTAAATTTTTAGACGCATCTGGAGAGACAGGTTAGGGATGCTGCTGGGTAATGCGCATTCCAGATGTGGGAAACAACATTCGCGAATTACTGCCGGGAGAACGGTCTTTTTGCGAGAGGAGGGATTGACTATGAGCAAAAATTGGCTCGCAGTTTGAAATCCAGTCACAAATTTGTGTATCTCCAGTGAGGGATAATTAGTAAATTGATAGCTGCTATTCAGGGGGATTACTGTGTGAGTTACAACAATGGGATTCAAACGCCGCCATTTGTAAGCTCACTGTCATAATTACCATTAAATACCAATGTAATCAAGCCGTCGTCAAGCTATATAGCACATCCATAGGCCTACATACTTACCTTCGTGCATACACACATATGTATATACATAATTAATACGTTTATACCTACTCGTATATACATATATATACAAATACAAGGGCGCACATGCGCATCAACATATAAATAAATATACATAAACACACCTACTCACTGTTTCGTAAAATTGTCACCGAGAGGGCTGGTGTTATCGGTAGAGCTCTAGTTCTGAGCCTGAGTAGCAACAATGTTTGAGACTCGACACAATGCTGCTACTAATTTTGGGAATTTATAGGTACGAGGCTGGGGTGAGTTCGAGTACCTTGACGCCAATACCAAGTTCTGTCAACATTGTCAAGTTCAAAACTTGCAAGGGACAAACTCGCAAAAAACAGGGTGATGATGATGATGATTATAATAATAATAATAATATGTAGGCATACTTTTATTACTTTTTTGAGAAAGGAAAATAATAAAAATCAAAGCCTTCTGTCGTTTTACTACAGACCATTCCTGTGATTATGAATATTACGGACAAGAATCAAATGTAGCATAAGAGCTAAATTCAGTACATTTCATATGCACATGTGATGTGATGGTCACTAAAAGTATTTACTACTTTAAACGCACTCTTCGTGGAAGGTTTCTGCTTGAGGAGATAATTTTGTATTAGTTGGCAAAGAAATTATCAGCAATTTATGTGATTTTCTGCATTCGTTATTTGTATGTCCGATGGCCTCAGCTACGTGTGTGATTTTTTTTTTTATAAATCTAAAGTTTGTGATTTTTAGGTAAGAAAACTTCAAAGATTTGTAAAATTACAGCTGTTAAGACAGCTAATACGAAGCGTAGCATTGGTAAGATGAGTTTTAGGGAACGTATCTTAACACACGGTTATATCCGTCTTATTCTTATTAGGGACTAAATATTGAGGGTACATAGCATAAGTTCTTGTGGACGTGAAGTGCGCTTAGGTTCAGTAAATGAAATCGAGGGCGAAAGAAACGTATTCAAAAAATAAAGCTCACCATACCGGTCAGCAGAATGAATAACCAAAAATACTTACTTTAGACCTCACTCTGATAAAGGCAGTATCCTTTAATCTATTGTTAACCAACTGTGGCCTTTATATAGTATGCCTAATAAAACCTTGCTTGATTGATTTCTCGTTTCGTTTGGCAGATTAATATTTTACGTATAAGGCAAACTGGGTTATGGGCATATGTAGCACATTGTGTTGAATGTCTCTCTCCCCTCCCCAATAAAATATGTGGGCTGAGGTGTATTATGCTGCGAGCAGCAGTTAACCAACTTTCTAACAGTGAAACCATGTCCCATACGGAACATAATGTTATTACACCTATCACGTTTCTCAGTGACACTAGTAGGCTATTTCACGCACGAGGTTAACGTGTTTAATAGCGTGACGTAACGAAGTGTATATGAAAGGTCGCCTGACGTAATGTCACGTAATTTCTTACATTTATGCACTACTGTGATCTGTGATGAATCGGGATACTTTTCACTTCACCTTTAACTGCACAAATTATGTAATGGCAGAAAGCAGAATTACTTTAATGGCGAATTATAAAAAACATACTATAAGGTTCCATGTAACTAACATTCTGATACTGAGAACTTTATTAGGGCTTCGAAGTGTACATGGCACGTGGGTAGGGGACGGTACACGTCATATCTCTATGTTGTCACTGTTGATATTTTAGCATTTGTCCCATCATGGCACTGAGGTTTGCATCCCGGACTAGAAGAAATCCATGTCAGTTGTCTTTTGCCGTGAGGTGGCAGCTTGCTTCACGTCGGCGTCTTTTTGAAATCGCGTGCCTGCTAGGTGCTTCTAAAGTATTCCAATGACATGTAAATCACTACGCTATACATTGCCAACCGCACTTGTGACAGGTTATGGCGCTACACTTGGGAAGTTTCGGACCAACCCCTCCCCCCCCCCCCCCCCCTCCTTTCTCCTCCCACCTTAATGATTTTCCTCACACATACCCCTTTGTTCCTATTGTTTTTTTTTTACTTTTTTTTTATTATTA
>Ga0123352_10011204_pt1 | contig 14117 bp, 5 predicted proteins | sample TergutLab28metaG_FD_89700 | JGI IMG/M metagenome (GOLD analysis project Ga0123352, IMG submission 89700) | Labiotermes labralis P1 segment gut microbial communities from Petit-Saut dam, French Guiana - Lab288 P1 | ecosystem: Host-associated > Arthropoda: Insects > Digestive system > Gut ...
AGTGGTCTCTTTCCCTCCGGTTTCCCCACCAAGACTCTATACACCCCCTCTCCTCACCCATACGCGCCACATGCCCAGCCCATCTCATTCTTCTTGATTTTATCACCCGCACAATATTGGGTGAGGAGTACAAATCATTTATCTCCCCGTTATGTAATCTCCTCCATTCCCCCGTTACCTCGTCCCTCTTAGGTCCAAATATTCTCCTCAACACCATGCTCTCAAACACCCTCATTATAGCAATAATATATTCTAAATATTAAATATAATTCTATCAATATAAACAGCCGTCTGTACAGTCTCATTTATAAAAAGTATGTTGTATTATTCCTTTGGAAAGCATTAGAGTCTCTGTCTTTGTACTCCAAATCTGCTATTTTGATTTCAGAAGAATGGAGAAATGTATCGAATTTTAACGAAATTTTCATGTGATCTATTTTAATTGTTAAGTGTCTATACAGGAATTCTTAATTACACGACAAAGCGAGCCAATTACTGCAAATAACGGCCAGTTCATTATAGAGCAATGTAATTCTCGTCAAGCATCCTTACTTACGAGCAAGTAATTATCCAATCATCATTAAGTATTTAAAGTGAATTTACACCACCAATAACAGAGCGGCGGTAAACTGCCTGCGACTTTACTTTCTTCCTGCCTCTGAAACTACGGAAATTTGAGCCGAGCGTAATGGCAGACAATCAAGCGAACTGATCAAGAACTTTTAGAAAAAAAAATTTCCAAGTTCAGACCACGACTGACAAAGAGGTGACAAAGTAGAAGTTTCTGAAGTTTATCAAGATTGCTATCTGCTGATGAAGGACACATTTTAATTTCATAAACTGTTAGCAGCGTGAAAAAGAAACCTGCTGTATCCATTCATATGGAGAAAACGGAGACAGAAAATTCTCCCGAAACGTCGGTAACGTACAATTTTATGGTGGAATAATGTGACAGTAGGTTAATACGAAACCACTGTAGTCAAGCTTTGCAACAGAATAAATAAAGACGGCAAGTTCGTTACAATCCTCCTTAACGCCCAAATTTAGTAGAAAAAGAGGTACCGTAGTCGTCGGAAAAGTCGCTTTCTTTCAACCGCATAGTTCAGTGTTAAGGCAGTAGGGGTATTCGAAGTGCTGGTGACATAAAACTTTGTTGTAGAAGTGCATTCGCCGAAAACTTTGCTAACCTCCAACTGGATAACATAAAAATGGAGTACAGAATTCTCCCAAAACTGCCGGTATCCACAGGAGAACCACATGCTGCCACAGCTAAGATGATCATAATCCGCGTCCGTGAAAACACGAGATTCTCCTATTTTGAATGTACTCTTAATTTTCAGAAAAGTTCTTGGTAATATAATAGCAAACAACCGATGATTTTATCCAGTCACTCCTACTTCCGCGTCCGTGAACACACGAGATTCTCCTATTTTGAATGTACTCGTAATTTTCAGAAAAGTTCTTGGTAATATAATACCAAACAACCGATGATTTTATCCAGTCACTCCTACTTCCTTCAGTCTGTGGTAAATAAATATGAAATCACAAATGATGATGATGATGATGATGATCATCATCATCATCATCATCATCTAGCTAACATGCAGATGGGCCACAAGTTAACCCGTTTCTGTCTCACACGTCTGTAAGTCTCTTTAACCCTTATCCTGCTAACGTGGAGAATATGGTGAGCTCCTAACAATTCCAGCAGATGGCAGATGGGATTTAACTCGGCGTTTAAAGGGTTACCCAGGTTTCTTCTGCCTGCGGGTCTGTAGTATTTTAGTATTCTCGGTAATCTGTTATGGGTCATTCTGTTTATATGTTTCAACCAATTTCTTCCATATTTCTGCATTTTGTCCAAAACTGGAATTGTATTGCGTTCTTTTGCAATCTCCATGTTTGTTTTATAATCTCTCCAAGTGTACCCTGCTGTTTTCTCATACACAAATAATCATTGCCATACTAGACTTGTCGAGCATCAATTTGAGGACAGAAAGCTCCATATTATCCGGAAGACAATTCCTTTCCCACGAACCCCAAAGTATTTTTAGAATCAGATACACCTAAAACCACAGACATCACAACAAATCATCTGAGTAGAAACCAGCATACTAGTCTTCAATTAAAAAAAAAGAAGCAGTTAGTGCGTTTTTATCATTCGCTGGTTCTATTTTCAAATACCGCTCGGTTTATACTTCGCGCGCCATACGACATAGAGTAGCACATGATATTTACCCATACGTCAGGCAGAAACCTGGACATAACCACCAGAAAATCTCAAGTATATCTCATTAAATGTAAGAGTGTGAAGACATCACTCTTTGGGGGTATGCAGTCATGCATTCTGAAGACACCCAGGCGGTTCAGAGCAACATGTTTCTTCCATTACAGGATATAGAGCGATCTACTAAAATACACTTCCTCAGAAATGCCTGTAAATTACTACCAGACTACACGGCGTGATATCCCACAAACAACAATCTCCACAGTCACCCCGTAAGAATTTCAAATTTCGCAAATTAAAACTAGAGTAGGCTACTGTACCGATGCGACGCTGTCGTCCATAATACCTGCAGGACAGCGGAATCTAATGTAACAATTTTCAGTCAAAATGTATGATGAAGCTGACAATTTTATATCTAAAATTAAAAAATGAAATTACAGTTTTGATTGTAGTTTTATACTGATGTGAACAACTGTCTGCTACAAAAATAGAAGAAAAGAGTAGGGTGCGTATCTCACAAAAGGGTGCTGGGGAATATGTTTTGGCCTAAGGTACAGGAGGTCATCTGGAACAAGTATCGTAAAAACGTGACGAAGGGACTTTAAACTGCAACCGAATTCGCCGCGTTATAAAAACGCAGTCTCGAACAGCATTTACAGAAATTTGTCACATCTTCTCACCTGCAACATAAAAATCTTTCTCCTACCCTTGATGATAATTTACACATACTTTATTTTAATCTCTACCTCAATGCCTTCGCAGCTTTTGTTTCATAACCTAGAAGTAATTTTGCAATGAAGGTTTGTTATACTTACTCTTTACCGGCAGCTGGAAGACAACATCTTTCCGATTATCCGCGACTGCTTCTTAAATATAGGTCTATAAGAACCTCGTCTCACCAGCGCCAACGGACTCACCTCACCATCACCGAGCGTGCCTGGAATTAGTGATAAGGTTTCCACGTAATAAAACTTCCCTAACTACAACAAAAACAATTAAATCATACATATCCAAAGTGTTACGGAAGTAAAATTATACAGCGGGAATCTTCCATAACTGGGGAGAAGATTCCTTAGGTTAGGTTGCTCAGCTGCAACCAACCATACCTATTTTCGAAGTTGAGCCTTTACGAGAGTAGCAACGCGAGAAAAAAAAAGCGGTCTTCTTGCAGTTTCAGTTACAGCATCTCTTTGACGGGGTGCATTATACATACACTGGGCAGGTCCGTCCTTGAGACAATACCGAAGCCATGCCATGCGGCGGAGCGTGAGCTATGCGACGGACTTGGAACGTATGGAAGATACTTACGAAAGTAGTGCGACTTTGTTTTACGTCATCATTGTCCTTGTATCGATTACATGTTAATTATATATTAACCTATAGACGCCTAATGTCAACTATAGTGGTCGTACCGCTCCGCTAACCTCTAAAGTTGCATTTTATATATTTATTCAACAAATATAGGTACTGAATATTTTAAACATGGTATATACTCTCCGTTTTTCTCTTCAAAACGCAGTTTGTTTCATAAATCTAACGTATTTGGTTCCTGTATTATTCACATTTTATATACAGGGTGTACTAAAATTTAAAAAAATAATTCCGGCGCCAAAAGGTTAATACAGGCATTAACTTTACAGGAATTACAAATTCTGCTTAGTTTTAATAAATAAACGAATGACATTTCTCATTCCTTAATACCTCCTTTGCCTTTATATAAGTAAACGTTCAAATTTAGGTATAGGTACTTAGAATATATTGATATAGCACAAGGAACGTTCTGTCGTAGTTTGGTACATTTCCCTGACTCACCCCTATATTCCCGTATCATTCGCTGCGTGTCTTAGATCCAGCGAAAGGAATAGAAACTGATATTCAATTACTAAGGGATTTCTGGTTCCCCCATGACCGGAGCGCTGCAGTGTTGGTGAAATATTGGTCGTTGTTGCAGTAGAATTCGAATTCGATGGATCATTTACCAAGTGGCCTAAACTTCAGAAAATGGTCACCTGAAAGACTAAGAACCCGTCGTGCAGAAATTAAATTCCGATGCACAAATCCCAACATAAACAAACATTATTTTCGCAGTAAGAAATGGCGAAATAACTTCCCAAAAAATTTAATAAAACTATCTGGTTTATCTCCCTTCTGAAGCCCCGCAAACTGAAGCTAGGAATTGAATTCTGCCCACTTCTTACGCCTCTTCTCTCTCTCTTTCTTTCTCTTGCTCCTCTCTCCTTTGTTCCTGTTTTATTAATTTATTTTTTGTTTCTTGGAGGCGCCAGTTAGACTGCATGATTAAGGTCATGCTTGAGACGCGTACAGAATTTCATTAAAATATTCACTCATATAGAAAGATCGTATAGGATATGCGATTCCTATGCGCAGAAATACAAAACATCCCGATTAAGGTCAGAAATGCCAGAGATAGTTCGGTGAATTTGAGTAATGTACAGAACGTTAAAAAATTTGACCAGACGCAACGAGAAATATTAATAATAAATATTGATATTTCTAAACACACACACACACAAACACACACACACATACACACATACACACAAACACACAAACACACACACACACACACACAACTGCGTGGAGCTTACTTTTACCTGAGAAGCTACAAGTATATCAGGCGGTAAAAACATTTTTTGCTTTCTATATAATCCTTAATTCCATTACCAGTGTAAGAAAGAAACTCCCGTCACTTGAACATAACCTGGGCCAGATAAATGATAAAATTAAAAGTCTAACCAATAAAACATTTTATGGAGCACTATAAAAGTAACTGGGAAGAGCATTTAAAGGAAGGACATTTCATGGAATCAACAAACAGATACTGAAGTCACTCACTATTGTCGTGTTCCTTTTAGACTCCCAGAACTTAGAATAAAAGCAATGTTCAAAATGGTCCCAATACAAGACGCCAAGATTTTACAATTTTACAATCAGATTTCGAGGTCGGAGCAGTTGTTACGTAATCACTTTGCAGATGACGTATATATAAATTATGCAACAACTTATCATACTAAATTATTTCATACACGCACCGTGTTACTTCTGACTTTTATTTTCATATATAATTTTCCAAAATTTATTTCCGTAAAGTACTTCACAGCCCTGCACTCTGAAACATTAGTGTTCTTGGTGTCCTTAAATGCAGTGTTAGAATATTCCGCAACTCGCAGATGAAAAAAACCACTTGACGAATTTGAACTAGCTTCTACAATAATGTTAATCAAAAAAGAAGACGGTGACAGAGAAACATACAGACCGACTTATGGAGAATACAATATAAGAAATTTAGAGATGGGGTTCTATTTCGCGTGATGAATTTAGAAAAAATTAAAATCAACAATATGAAGCGAATAGGAAGATATATAAGAATGGAGGAGTATCAACGTCTTAAACGTTAAACGTGGGCAAACGGAAGACAGAAAATTTTGGTGGGGAAATACGAAGGAAAGACTTGAATTTATCAACCAACGAATGCACATGTAATTTCACATAAAACACTTTTAAAACACTTTAAAACACTCCGACACGTTTCGATCTTGTCACATCATCAACAGGGAGCTTAGTTCCTTGCTAAAGTTATATTATAGTTCACAATTCAATTGGTATTTGCAAAAGAGGTGTTGTGGCAGCATATCATATTGTGTAAGAATGTGTTGTGGAGCAGTAGCTTGGTGTTAAGACGCACACCTAGCCACTGCTCCACAACACATTCCTACACTACATGATGTGCTGCCACAACACCTCGTTTGCAACTACCAATTGCATTGTGAATTCTGTAATATAACTTTAGCAAGGAACTAAGCTCCCTGATGATGGATCTGACAAGATCGAAACATGTCGCAGTGTTTTAAAAGTGTTTTATGTGAAATTATATGTGCATTCGTTGGTTGATAAATTGAAGTGATTCGACAAAAATGCACGGTGCTACAATAAGATTTATGAAGAAAAGATGGAAAGATACTACTGCAACTACTAGAGTGTTTAGGTGTGAACTGCATTTATCAGTCTCAAGGCTGGATAAGAGGCGAGCTATGGCAAACAGTATAATGAGGGAATTTGTTTACCGTTTAAGCGCCTCTTAATTCCACAAAACTCCGCTCCGTGTAGTTCTCAAGTTAACTGACCCTGTTACTGGGAAGGATGAGAGAATTAGTCGGACATATGGCACACGGCAAATATTCAATATTTAATTCTCATTTTTTCTCACAGTGAAGACAAATTTAAGATTAATACAATCAAAATCTTGAATATTTTAATGGTTTACATATCGAATAGTTTACTTCACAAAAATGACAATAATGAAGTTTAGGAGCATTGTTCTGTTTTGACGATCAGAGTGAGTCATATACTGTTTCATGTTATTGCTGGTACATACGCCACTGTTGCAGTTTCCGACGTTTAGGCTGGCAAATATTTGCCTTCATTATGCACGACAATGGAACTGCAGCAATACTTGTTGCTGCCTGTCTCCAGTAAATTGAGTTCCAAATGTTTCAATCTACCCCTCTCGGCTGAAAACAAATACCAATCTTCTTTCTTAATGTCTCTTAGTTCCCATCACACCTCTTCTATTATTCTTCTGTTTCGCTTTCTTTCTTTTCATTTATTTCCTTCTCTCCTTTATTCCTGTATTTTTCATCGAGTTTTGTGAAGCAAATATTCACTGATCTGGGCAGTAAACAGTATAACATTTCAGTATTTATTAAACGATTGGGCCACCCATACTTTTCAGTGCAAAATCCACATACAATCGTGTACGTCTAACTTGTCTATTACGAACCATTGTTCTGCTTCAACAATCACGCCAACTCTGCACGCAATCCTCGTTATATTTTCATTGGTCGTTGCAAGTTTTATGCCTATTCAAAGAACGTACATAATTGGAAGGCGTAATGAAAAACCATTCATATACTAAAATATGAAATACCGATCTCACTCTTTTGGAAAGAAATTTATATGCACGATATAAAAGTACGGAAATTAGCCTTTTAAAGCCTAGCGGTTTCTTTACGTATCACCAGGTTTAACATTCAAGAATTCTGCATGGTGCCCGCTTTGCGTTGGAGTGTTTTGTACGGATCTCAGAAAAGACAGCGACTTTCGCTTTATACTTCATTAACTGATTGGTTTTTATAACCGTGGTGGAAAGTATTTACAGCGCGGTACGGACTGATTCCTTATATAAAGTAGATTAGGTTTAGGGTTAAAGTATGAAAGAGCAGAATTGTTTGTCTTGACAAAGTACCGGACTTTTAAATACTCAATACAACGCAAACGATCCGTGTGTAGCCCGAAATTCGGCCTAGAATGACGCTCCTTTGTCTGGTATCCCGAATACAAAACACATCAGAAATTGTGTTATTGGGGATCACATTCACCGGATCAGAATCCACTTCGCTAATCATAAGACTGAAATATGTTTGTTAATTATTGATTATCACTATCAGATATTCGTTATTGTTGACGCATGTAACGAACTGAATTAAAAATAAAATGGATATAGCAAAATGTACACTGCTGTTAGGTCTAATTGGGATTTTGTGTTTGACAACTCGTGCTTGACTGAAATGCAGTACCGCTATGGCGAGCACAGTGCGTGCTGAAATTAACTGCTCTTGTTTTTCAAAAGACTGGCTTTGTATCCACACATATCTCATGAATGAAGCTACGTGCTCATGTCAGTTGCCACGCACAACCCACACCCTCAAGATATTTCCATCTTTACTTTCTCTTGTAATGACAATAGATTTCTTCCAGAACACATATCATAATGCTCAGCATAGGTCAGATACATGTAAGCTGCACCTGCGCCCTCATATAAAATGGCAGCATGTGTTTCGTGGCACTGTGTCCCCTTTGACCAGCTGTTAGTTATCTAGATCGCCTAGAAATTCCTGACCGTCCTAGACCCAGAAGCTTCAACAGGACTTTCACAAACGGCCGCCGCTGGACCAGATCCTCAGCTCCATAGCCAGATGAGTATCAACTACACCTTAAACGGTTCTAATATAAGCCATTCGAATATTAAACTCCCATAAACTTCGACGTTTGTACAGTCACATTTTACCTGTAACCATTTCTGACCAATGTATGTAATTCCCAAATATCTGGTTTATCTCCATATCTCCCTGTCTAATTTCATCTTGTCCTAGCGACACTGATATAGATTAGGCATCAATTACAGCTACTGAGTAAGCAGAATCCTCTAGTTCTTTCAAACTTTGTTGCTTACGTAGAGACAATTAAATTATTGTGATTCAGTTCAAATTTCTGGGCCTTCCTTCCTTCTATCTAAACATGCAGTATATTATATAACGCACAAAAACAATAATTTTAACTCTTATACCCTTAGTTCATATATATATATATATATATATTCCAGACCGGCCCTGGGGCCCACCCAGTCTCCTGTAAAATGGGTATCGGGTCTTTCCCGGGGGTAAAGTGCGGCCGGGGCGTGCTGCTGACCACTCACCCCCTTCTAGTGCCGCGGTCATAGAAGAGTAGAGTTATACCACTACCCACCCTCTGGGCCACACCGGGTCTGTAACGGGATCACTTTACCTTTATACATGTATATAACTTTATGAGATGAAGTCTTTCTCTGATATTTAAGATTAGACACTCATGTTATTGATTTATAAGTTACCTTCACAAGATTGTTATTAGTTTTGTCCAAATTTAGTTCTAGACCATTTGCAGCAGTATAATCTAACGGTATTGGTGGAGGCAATTCCGATGACACAAATGAATCAAGGCAGGCAATGTACGTATGACGTAATATTGAGGCTCTGTCTTGGAACCATTGTTGCAGCGAAAGAGCAAGAAGTATTACATATATTGAGTGTCTGTCTGTAGCCTTAGGTATCCAGCAAGCAATGCGCATGCGCCACATTGTCATTTTTGGCCTGCCTCCCTCTATAAATTTTTCCTTATTATTTCATAAACGGCACGATTTTCGAAAGAACGTTAACGAACATAAAATGTGTGTTTCGAGTTTCTCTACAAATTTGCGTGAAAAGGTTTTCATTCTAAGGAGAACTGAGGGGGGGGGGGGTAGGATTGAAAATGCATATTGGTCTTCGGGTAAAGTACCCGTTATTCTTATTCGATTGGAATGAATCTTGAAGTTGCTCAACAGATTTGCGAAAAATACCCAAATATACAATTTCATGAAAATCCGTCCCGTGATAACCCGGTTCCATGTGGACAGACGGACGGAAGGACATGAAGAGGCTAATAACTGTTTTTCGCGATTTTGCGAAAGCGCCTAAAAATCACATTAATTATCTAATCACTATTTCGTATTACGAAGTATCGTCACCAATTCACCAACACTGGACAGATAAACACACGTAACTAAGCGTCTGCTATTTACACTCTTTCCTACCATCGTTCCTTTTCTCCGCGACTTCACTTTCTCTAATGTTTTCGACAAGAAGATACGAGTATATCGCCGCACTGTCTAATATATTCGCCCTTACTTTGATATAAATTATTGAGTACCCCCAGGCTATTTTTGTTTCTGTCTCCAAATAACAATTTTCATTCAGATTTATTAGATTTAGATACACGCGACAGTCGTTCAGAAAATAGTTCTAGACGTGCCTAATTTCACAACTAACGAACCTAGAATAACTGTGAATGTACAACAGAAATTCGTCGCCAAGCGAATGTCGTCTATGTATAACCTACTCGTATAGTGACGCCAAAATAAATTGCAAGATGACAGCCACATGGAAAGGTTTGTGACGCGGTAGCAGTTAACGTAGGGGATGTAGGTCTGTGAACAAGGCATAGAAAAATTTTCCGACGACGAGTCTTATTTATGGCAGGGATTATGCAAAAAATTAGTGGGATGGCAGCAGCATAATAATATCTTTACTGTTCATAATACAGCTATGAAAGGGTATTCAAAATGCAAGCACTGCTTCTTTCCTTTCTGACTCTCCTAAAGACAACATTTTTATTTGTGTGACCCCTTACCACCTTGACAATCGCTGGTCTTCATTTAGTACAGTATATTTTCATACGAGATTTATCATATTATTTCGGACACCTTAACCTATTTAAAATTTAATTACAAGACATATGTAATTTGTCTACAGGAAATAGTAACCTTTCATAAGTTGCAAGCTTAAGTTTTTTTATAGCCGTGAATTTCGCTACGAAAATTTACAAACACAATTTCACTTCCACCTACTGGCTGGACGGTCCGGGGTTCGAATCGTGGTAAGAGAAAACGGTTTTTCTCTCCCCTTTAACGTCCTTAAGGGCTCTGGGGCCAACCCAGTCGCCTAGTCCATGGTCACCCAGGTTATTGGCCACTGGTGAGTCAGCCAGGTCGTGAATTAACCAATCAGCTCCATCGGGTACCGAAGTTAAGAATGAGTGGAGCCATACCTCTACTCCCCTATATGTCCTCACTTCGTAGACACAGAAAACTTTAGCTTTACTTTGAAGCCGAACAATGCAGGCAGCGTGTTGCTGCAAATCTATAGTTAATATACACTAAAGTACACAATGTGACACCGCAGGCAACCATATTTTTGGGTATTAAATCTCTTCTACCTCAAGATTAGCCCAAATTTGAAGTGATGTTCTCCAGATTACGACAAATAAAATTCTTGAAATAAATTCAGATTACTTAAATTCTTGTGCAGTATATTGCACTACCGATGGTTAAGTCAGATTACATTTAAATTTTATATTGTAGTTTTATCCGTTCTGACTTTGAAGTGGGCCTACAGCCATTAGGATTGACGATATCGATGATTACCAGCCCTTAAAAACCGCAATATATGAGACGTCATATCTGCCGTTAATAGCATTCGCAAAGTAATAACACGAACAAAAAATAAACTGCTTGTTGCAAATCTGACTACCGCGATATTAGGCAGACAGAATGGAAATGAGATTGTACAGCTTTGTGAATCCTAATATGCTGTTCCTAATGAACACGTGCTAACTGCCGGCGGCCTCTTCAATATTCAGCCTTTTTCTGTCTTCTTCACCCTCCGCAAGAGCACGAGTTGCATCTGCATGTATACCTGTAACCTGCGTGTCTTCATTGTAGGGTGCCCTGCGTCACTACAGGCGGTAAGCGGTGGTGCAGTTCGCAGACGGAAGGTAGCGGGTTCGATTCCTGATGAGGTCATTGGTGTCATTCATTCACTTGGCCCTGCCGGCGCATTATGCCCCTGGGGTAGACTCGGCCTCTAAAAGAAATAAGTACCAGGCATATCTCCCTGGAGGGATAAAGGCGGCCGGTGCTTAGGGGTGATAACCTTACTACCTTTATGTGAGGATTATCAGGATATTCTGGAAGTCTCAACTTCCTGAAGCCCTAAGGACCTGTACAGGGACAGCTTTACGACGTTACTACAAAGTGTCAAACCGAAACTCCTTCCAGATAATAGGCCACTAGACGTTTTTATGGTTCAGAAGACACTGATCTCCTTTCTCGGTAGTTTATTCAAGAGATGAAGTTGCTGTTTTATTTTCACAGATTTAATTCCACAAATTATGACAAAATGTTGTCTGCCGGTGGCCTAACTATAATATTTGATACAAATACTTAATGTTTCGTGGGCCTGGTAGCTCAGTCGGTATAGCGACTGACTACGGGCTGGACGGTCCGCGATCAAATCCCGGTGGGTACGAGATTTTCCGCCCGTCCACACTGGCCCTGGGGCCCACTCAGCGTCACGTAAAATCGGTACCGGGTCTTTCCCGGGGGTAAAGTGCGGCCGGGGCGTGCTGCTGACCACTCACCCCCTTTTAGTGCCGCGGTCATGGAAGAGTACATCTATACCTATACCCACCCTCTGGGCCACACCGGGCAAGTAACGGGATCACTTTACCTATCTAATGTCTCAGTCAAATGGTTAACACTTCTGCATCTTATATGGGGTATACACAGAGTTAGGATCCTGAGCAGGATATTATGTACCCTTACTGATGATCTTCCTGGTATTCGACTTCTCCAAACTTTATATTAAAATATGTCAGGGCCACCTATTTCCACATGCTTGCTAATACATAAATTATTTCTTAGAACATGCGATATAGCCACTACCGTTTAAATGATATTAATTAATTTCTACAATAGTTGCAAAAGGAATGCCTTTGCAAGTACCGTCAGTTTGACAAGTATCAACTCCGGAAATGCATGCTCGCTTCTTTCATTGTAAGGTTTTTTATTATCCCTTATAGTGGCCCATATGGGCGTTTTCTGAAGTTAATACTACAAAAATACGAATACAGAGATCGACTGAAATACGCCGATATCTTGAGAAGAATTACAGGCGGTCTTTACATCGTGAAGAAGAGGGAAGGCAAATGATAACCTCAATGTCTTCATAACAACTGAAGAATGATAAATTCAGGTATGTGTTCAGTTGCTGTCTTCACACTACACCGATACACCGGCTTTACAATCGCATTTTCATGAAAATTCCCATCTTATATCAATTTTGTGTGGCAAATCATCACCAATTCATTTACCATTCACACAAACCTTCCGCAAATTAAAATAAACCAGCCCGTGGCAGGTGGTTTTAAAACTTGTTAATTATTGATTCAGTTGCTGAATACTTGGAATAAGGAAAACAATGATTAGTTGCAGCATAATTCTCTTTGTGCAATACAACATCCAATTCCATGTATTAATTAAGCGCATATTTGTACTCTCTCAATTTGTTTTTGTTATAAATTCAGTGCATTTTACCGGCGGGTAACTACACCGCCATATCTGTATTAATATGATATTCTCCCGCTTCACTCCTGTAAGGTATGCGTGAAAAAATTAATTTTTATTGCGAATATGAGGCCTGAGATCGGAAAAAATAAAAACGCATAAACATATTTCAGTTTTACTGCAAGCTGCTGGCGTGGATGTTCAGATATTTGGAATATTTATAACACAATAAAATCGTGATGGTTTTGGGTGATATTGTGACAGCAGAGCGCGCCGACAAAATCCCACATATGCCTATTTGATTCTGCGGGTAGATCCGCACACAATTTGGGTGTCAGTTCATTTGTTATTGCCACACATAAAATTATGACTGTACAGTTTCCTTAAAACGTGATTTTTTTGTGTGTTAATCAATAACACTTTATTGCGGAAAAAAAACATTTAACATGACTGGATTTTGTGTGCAAGCAAATCTAGCGGTAGCTGAGTGCCTGGTAACTTAACATATTGTTTGATATTTGATTTCTTTCATTTCCAGATAAATACGCATATTCTTAACATTGGATATTGCACAAACCCTAGGAACTATCTTGAATCGGCTATCTGACTTAAGAGTGCCAAGGAGCTCCGTTATTCTTGAGAACCTAATTAGTCCTCAGCTGGTCAACACATTTTCTGTGTTCTCTGAAACCAGAAGGTAAATGCTTATCGTCACATTTACCCGCCACCGTCTTCTGTCTTAAGTCAGTTGAAACTATCTGTCAACCTTCCACCCTGTGAATCTTATGTTTATTGGACCGTGCATCATCTTTATTGTTGAATAAAGGGAGACCAACTTGATGTCACTTGCTTTATTATTTCATTATTTAATGCTCAACATGTTTCGGATGTTAATACATCCATCCTCAGGAGCTTGCGACTTATTTGATGAGTTAATGCATGGGTTGTATTGTTCTGGTTCGATGTGTGTTGGTGTTACGTTGTGGAAACATGTTGAGCATCAAATAATGAAATAATAAAGCAAGTGACATCAAGTTGGTCTATCTTTATTCAACTTCCATTCTGTCTTTAACCTTTTGGCGCCGGAATAATTTTTTTAATTTTAGCACACCCTGTATATAAAATGTGAATAATACAGGAACCAAATATGTTAGAATTATGAAACAAACT
>Ga0123352_10011205_pt1 | contig 14117 bp, 9 predicted proteins | sample TergutLab28metaG_FD_89700 | JGI IMG/M metagenome (GOLD analysis project Ga0123352, IMG submission 89700) | Labiotermes labralis P1 segment gut microbial communities from Petit-Saut dam, French Guiana - Lab288 P1 | ecosystem: Host-associated > Arthropoda: Insects > Digestive system > Gut ...
GGGGGTTTAAAGTGTAGAGGAGAAAAAAAAAGGGGCAGGAATGTGAGAAAAAAAAGAAAAAAAGGCATTTTCTTTGCCCCTCCCACTTCGGCCTTGCGCCCCCCCCCCCCCAAATGTAACTTTACAAGCTGATGCCTCAAACAATGGCAGCGTAATGGCTAAATGATCTCATTTGTTTTATTTTTTATTTGTACGTGAGTCGATGTAGTGTAGTCGATACAGCGACTAGGATACGGGGTTCGCATCCCGGCAGGGACAAATATATTTCACTTCTCCAAAACGTCCAGGCCGACTACGAGGCCCACCCAGCCTCCTATTCAATCGCTACCGGTGCTCTTTCCCAGGGATTGGGCGTGAAGTTGACCACTCATTTCCATCAAATAACGAGGTTAGGAATGAGTGGAGTTACGCCTCTACTCCCCTATATGATTTCATGTGTTGGACATAGGAAACTTTACCTTTTATATCGATGGCCGTCAGCAGCTCATGCTATATGGCTAATGACAAGCATAAAGTGGATTATTAATTGGAAAATAAAAGTGGAAATGTGTCATCGTCGCTAAATTTTGAAGCCTAAGATTCAATTTGTCTGCACAAGCCAAGGAAACACATCAGAATAATCTCAGTAATTAACCAACTTAATGGACAAAATCTTGTTTTATAATAAATTTATTATATGCCTCTACATGTTTCGAGCACTATGTGCTCATCATCAGGAGGTCAAAATTGTATTATACAACACAGTTTTAGACCATTCACTTGTTTCAGTGTGATGATACCAGTTGGTTAATTACTAAGATTATACTGAGATGCACGGTCAGCAAAACATTAAAACATCACAACAATTCTCAGTAAGGGTGGTCAGTTCCGGGTCTGGATTCGAACTGGGATATCTCCTGAATATGTCACAGGCGTCGCCACCTCAGCCAAGTTCTTCTTCCGTTTATTCCTCCTCCTCCTCCTCCCCCTCACCCCTCCTCCTTCTCCTCCTCTTCTTCTTCTTCTTCCTCTTCCCTCTACCCCCTCTTCATACTTGTCCGACCAGAGCAACGCTTCTTGTCTTCTTCTGCTATATACTCACTACGTTTACAAACTACGAAGGTCCTAATTACATAATACCCACCATTTTTAGCATTCAGTCACGGACAGCTGGAAAGAAATGGTTCTCGAAATGCATTATGGTCATAAACTTTAAAAAAAAAAAGTCACTGTCGCCTAAGTTAAATTGTAGGTTGCTTGGGAGTTTGAACATGCCTTGTTATGAATTTTAAATGAGCTACAGTTTGGAGATAATTGCTTGTCACCGTTTAATTTTTGTTTTAAGTCTGAGCGCCAAGACAGAGGAAAAATTGTATACAGCCTTACGGCCAGGTGTGTTCGTACCACGGCACGACGGATGCCCTGTCGCGCCCTGGCACCGCGCCTCTGGGGAGGCGCTTTCTGTATTCATGCAGCCAAATCGTGAACTAGAAATACCACCTTAACCTTTTGAAAACTGAAAATAAAATGAAAACACTTTTGCTTTGTCATTCGGTTACGCTTCTATTAAGGGTAGCCATGACGACGGAAATGTAAATGAAGATCTGGAGACTGAAATAAATCTACATTGAATACAAAATCAGTCCTACTTCACGAAGAACAAATTGTGAGCATTATAAAGCCAGCCGATCCCGGTGGCCGCACGGTCTAAGGCCGCTCCCTTGTAGGGAATGCGGGTTCGAACCCCGCCCGGGGCATGGAAGTCTGTCTGTTGTGATTGTCGTATGTTGTCAAGTAGAGGTCTTTGCGTCGGGCCGATCACTCGTGCAGAGGAGCGCTACAGACTGTGGTGCGTCTGAGGGTGATCATGAAGACTCGATAATGAGGATGCCCTGGCCCACTTGGGGCCAGTTGCGCCATGGAAAAAAAATATGAAGCCAGTCCGTTAACGGAGTATGGAGTAACAAGAGCTGTCTAATGCCAGAAGAATTCGGAAAACGTAGACAAAATTCGGAGTTTCGAAATATTATAGCAAGTGGTATATATAGCTACCACTGCACTTCATAAGGTTACTCTCAGTTATCGGGGTGCTGATAAGTCCTTAGCCCGACGTGGAAGGAAACAAGCTCGGAAGCATGTCAGGGACGCACGCGATTTCAACAACATCGAGACGCGACCTGTCATCAAGTTTTTTTTTTCCTGCAAGGCAAGGCGCCGAAGAAAATTCACGCCATTCTGAGAGAAACATTAGCTTGTTTCGGTCCTGGTCGGGCTAAGGACTTATCAGCACCTCTGTATAAAGATACACTCAGATACACAAAAATAAAAGAGAAAGCTTCGATACGCAGGGATTTTACCGATTCGAAGTTTACGCCATTTGTAAAATTCCGACAGAGTCGCTCTCTATCTGCAGAGTTGCAACTCAGCAATACTGACGTGCTAAGGGCTACATAAGATGCCAGCTAATTTTGTCTCTAAGCCCACCGGAAAACCGGATTCGTCGTCATTCCAACGCGCCTACGTGGTGCAGTAGACTGCAGTGTCTCCAGGATTCGATCCAAGGCCCTCCCGAACATCAGACACCCCGTAACAAGCGGAGTCATTTCCAAATTCCGAGAAGCCGGAATCCATCGCGACTGAAACACAACGTCACACATTAATGTCCGTAACCACTGTGGCTCATTTGTCATTAATCGGGTCACTGCGTCAATGAGCACTGCTCCAGGAGAAAGGGATGTGTCGTTCTCACGTCCAGCACTCGCCTAGAGGGTTAGATATCATGGGGGACGCTATGACACTGTACAGTCATACCTTTTTGGCGTGGCCGGTACCAACAATGCGCAGTAGCTAAAATAGAGGCCACAGAAAAGTAGTGTGTGTGTAGACAGAAATTCACTCGGCTAAGGTCGTGACAACAATACCGAAGAAAGAATAAATACCTTCCACTGTCCTTCGCTGCTGCAATCTTCTGGTTCTACCCATAACTATTAGCAACTCCGCAACATAAAGGTAGATAATGTAGTACTTATAGGACGCAAGGTCTCGGCCACTCGAGGAAGGAAACGGGTTCGAGACTCAACTGAAGCGTATCCGCGTATCTACGTCATTCGCAGGTCCGTTTTCTTCTCTGCCTTTCACCCGTTTTCTTTATTACTTTCTGTCATCCTCTTTTCCTTCCTTCCTGGTTAGCCCCCTGTTTTGTTCTGCGATAAATGGTGTAGACGTATCCGAATTTCGACAATAATGGCGTCCATGTCGCTGAAGAAGTAAGTGTCGTGTCTCCATTTAACGATGCTACCCACACAGCGAAACCAACCGTTCAATTTAAATTTATGTCTACGACCGGATATTGCGTCATTAAGGCAAACAAAACATCATCTTAGGTTGTGAAACAGCACGTCAGCCCTTCTTCACCTGCTCCCGGAGCAATGAACCTCAGACTCACTCATCTGAAACCGATGCCCTCGCAGTCACTCTTCACTCCCCATTTTCGTGCAAACTCCAAACACTCTTTACTCCTGTCACATGCTTATAAAAAAAGGTGGCTACAAGAAAGGTTCACTGCCGCAAGTTGATTCGGGAGTAGCACTGACCCATCATCAACCAACCGCCTAATTCAAACTCCATAGGCACTCACCACGTGATGAACTTGTAGCCGATCATTTTTAGTATAGTTGTTTCTTGGGGCGTTTGCACACACACCGGCAAAACCGGAGCCGGTTCCGACTCCGGCGCCGGATGCAATGTAAATAAATGGGTGTTTTCACTCGCAGCCGGTCCGGCCGAATTGCCGGTCCGGCAAATTAGCGTGCCGGACTGGAACTCGACAAGCCGGGCGCCGGGTTAGCGGCCGGCTTGTCAGTCTCAATGTAACAGCATTGGAACTTGCACACGTACCTGAACCTGTCGGTACCGGACGACTGTTTTAAATACCCCAGTCTGTATGGAACCTACACAGCGTTCAAAATCAAACTGACCACCGGCAGCTAAATGCCGATACATGTGAAAAACTCCACGACCAGCGCCGGATCCGACTCCGGCAAAAAGCCGGTGTGTGTGCAAGCGCCCTTCGGATTGCTGGCGTCAGTTACGGACGGTTCATGGCATGCGTTGTAAGTTAATCTGTCAACGTATATTCAGGACCGGTGGTAAATATGTAGGAGGGGAGAGATTTAAATGAGAAAACGTTAGCAGCGGACAACGGACGCTAGCAATCCAGTGCGAATTCAGTCGCGTATGAGTGTGGTGTAAGTAGGAATACACAGAAGTGACTGTGTCAGTTTGATAAAACATAATTTAGTTGTTTAACTTTATACAGCACGGCTTTGTTTCATTTTATCAACAATAAATTGAGTAAATAAAACGAGTAAAAAATAAATAATTAAAACTATATGTGATTCGGTCCCGAAAGAGGATCACCTACCAGACTGACCGCGCCGGGACAACAAGGATACGAAGGGTGATCGTGTAGAAACTATACCACATATATTCATGTGTTCAAGAAAATACCAGCTTTTCTAGAACCCTGGACATATAACACTATACCCTAACAAGAACACGCTTGGACCGTCTTCTGAGTCGAACGAAATCAATCAATACCCTAAACCATGGGTCACCAAACTTTTCACGGCAAAGGGCCACACCGGTAAATGCAGCTGGTTCGCTGGCCGCACGTAGAAAAATTACAGCTAATGGTATGCCTAACCACTTGAATTCTTGTGAAATATTTATAGTACATACATCATGCACAAATGTGGCCGCATGCCGCATAATACAACCTGACGGGCCGCGGGTTGGATACCCATGCCCTAAAACATATGATCCATTTTAATATCATCCTCCCATCCTAGTCTCGTTCTTCCAAGTGGACTATTCCCTTATTTTTTTTTTTGTTAGACCATACTTTCTTCCTCTCTTTCATCCTTACATTCTTCTATTCTTACATGCAACATTTATTTCCTCCACTCTAAAGCAAACAAAGAAAGTGGCGCGAAAAAGGATCGTGATCGAATTTGAGCTCAAAATACCCAGAAGAATGCCGCTGTGACAGGAATAAGATTTGATCACGCTCCTCACTAATACCAGACATGTTAGTTGACTCTAAATTGCTTCACTCTATTTTTGTTCTCTCTCCAACAACTTAGCATGGCAGTTCCACACTATTCCTGTCATGCCCCCATGACCTGTGAGCCCTAGCTAGTGAAGTGCACGAAAACTACTGACATTCGATCGCCTCTCGCTTAATTGGTTTTAAATAAAAAAAAGTTTTATTTTGATATTGTGACATACCAAGCGCCTAGTTGAAAACAGATTAATATTAAGAAATCTCCAGAATTCAATGCGTCGTATTTAGCAAATTAATTTTAAAGTTTCATTGCATGACACCATACTTGTAACTACACACATTACACCTGCGCCTCGAAACGCCACATCCCAAAAATTCACCCAGATGCGACAGTCGTATTATAGGCATGACACATTGCACATATTCCCGCGCTTATTGTAACGCAGTGTGACTTCACTCACAAGCAAAGTGTTAATTCCACCTATCGGCCACTGAGAGCACAGCAGTCGCCAATTCCATCTATCGGACTGCTGCCATCTGATGGTCCTTTCGTGACTCAGATTTTGTTTTCCAATGCAAACCAAACCGCCTTGTAACCTTGGTAACCCGGCTGTGACGCAGTCACTCAGTAACAGCAAGCGAATTGCGTAAGGTAGCAATTTTATGGTTAAGCTGTTATCTTAAGATGCTTCCTTTATTTCGGGGTAGAAATATATCCCCTAGCGTCGGTGGCAGAATGAATGGTGAAAGCCGAATTGGAAAAGCCTTGGAAGGAAACGGTCGTGGTACAATAGAGGCACAACGGAATTATTCGCATGTTGTATCTGGTTAAACGCACATTTGTCCATGTGTCTAAGCACCACACATAGATGATGAGCAGGAAAGGAAATCAAGATTTCAGTTTCAAATTGTGGCATGTGGTCGGATTTAAGTGCCGATCGCTTCATTAGAAGGGTATGCGTCTTGTCTCCTCAGATCTGTACAATCCTCGGTTCGAAGTTACGGTACAAATGCGAGGTCGACTTCCAAGGTGTATATCGACCAATCGACTTTACGAATTAACCCTTTACAGACGAAGTGCAGAGTGCTTTATTTAAAGACCCCTGTCCGTACCGCGCAGTAAACACGTTTAAACTCGGTTATAAAAACCGACCAGTTTATGGTGCAAGTGGCACAAGTCGCTTTCTGTTCTCAGATGAATACAAAACACGTAAATACACTGTTTGGGCAGAGCGTACAATTGTTGAATGTTAAACTGTTGGTGCATCACGTAACCAGTAGGCTTTAAAAGGTTAATCCCTCCGGATCCCGTCGTCACGTTATTCTGTTGATCGAAATACGGTCCATAGCGGTCGGCCTCATACGCTAGTCGAAGTAACAGCTGATACATCAACTTCTTCAAAATATGGCTTACTAGAATATACAATAAATACACATAAACACAATATCTGAAGTGGGACCTCGGGGTTGTGCTTCGGTCAACCTTCTATTTTGGTTTGTAGTGTCACATGAATCGATCATACGAAGGTCTCGGCATTAGTTTCATTTCCTATGCGTATTACGTAATAGAGATTCAATTTAACTTGAATATTGTGGCTACACGTACTGCGTTCAGAACAAGTTCTGTGTCAAAACTGCACGTTAACCAGAAGACCAACATGGTGCACTACGGTCTGATGATGCAAGGTGGACATTCTGCAACACAGACGTTAATCTCCTGCGACGTGTCTTAACACGACCGTTAAATCAGCTGATTCCACGCATCACTTCACAGTCAGCGTATCCGCTTGCCACATTTCTGCCTCCCTGTACATTCTTGGAAACACAATATAATGATGCGTGCGATTAATGACGTCACCAAGCAGACAGACACCGGCTTTCGTCAGTAAGACAAAGAGGTACGGGGAAAAGTTCCACGTTTTTCTTAACGTCGGCATAGCAAGTGGCGGACGAGGGAGAAGTTAGATGACGGATCCTGCAGCTTTGTTCCCGGGGACAAAGCCCACTGTGTCCACTTGACAGAACACCGGGTAGTCCTCAGAGCCGTTATGGTAGTTGTTAGGAAGCGAATGGTCGCTATAAGGAAGAGAATACCCGGTAAGGTCGCTGTAGGGAAGTGAATAACCGGTATGGTCGGTGTGCGGAAGTGAATAACCGGTATGGTCGGTGTACGGAAGTGAATAACCGGTATGGCCGGTGTAGGGATGTGAATAACCGGTATGGTTGCTGCAGACAAGTGAATAATCCCTGCCCATGACGAGGATCAAAACGCGATATTCTAACCAATATCCTTTACGTACTGAGATACCCCAGCTAATACCGAAACGTCGCACGAATATCATTCTCAACCATGTTCCTAACACTGCACTGGCAGAAACCTAAAGTTCAGCACCGCTAATCAAAATTCCGCCTCTGAAAACCATCCTCAACCACCTTCCTTCATTTCCAGTTTTCAATATAGATCTCCCTGTGAAACATCATCCTCCTTCCATTTCCTCACTCGGACCGGCCCCAAAATTCTGCAGGCATGCCAATGCATAGCCTCCCACATGCCAATATCATATAGGTTACCTGTGAAGATTCCTCGTTATGTAAATCCCGAATAGGCTCGCTCCATCCTTCTCCGCTACACACAAACTCCTGGGCTCTCTCTATTCAGACATCGGCACCTCACAATTTATATGCGATCCGAGGTTTCCACAACGCTGATAATTTAGATTACAGTCGTCTCGGAGATGCTTACCAAAGTTTCGCAAGATCCTGCTGCTCCCATCTTCAAGGGACAGCCTGATTTTCCAAAACGTTTGTAACAAGAATCTAAACTCGCAAATTTGCATGCACTCCTTGACAGCGATATACACAGGACAGCACAGACCTGCCAAATTGCCTTCAGTGCTTTCGAATGTAAACAGGATGACAGCATGAGAACATGCCACTGGGTGCTGAGAAACGCGAGTCCTTCTTTAGGATCCTCTTGACAAGGATACGCTGGTGTAAAATCCCTTCGGCATATTCTGAATAAATTAACAATGATGTAAGGGTGTACCCTAAATGGAGGGCATTTATTTTTCAAATTGCGTTCTTTGTGTTTTGACACTTGCAAATTACGTTCATTTTCTGACGGTGCCTAATGCTAACAACCTCACCACCATTTTGGGCCATTGTCACGCAGTCTGGGAACCTTAACTTCCTGGAACCCTCTGGGTACCACGGTCCTGTAATGGGACTGTTTTACCTACGTTCAGTGCCCTGTGGAATATAGTTTATATTTAACCGATTCGCTTCAGAATGAAAGTTCCACAATCCACGGGTTCCCAATATCAAATTTCGTCAATATCCATTGAATATCTTCAAATATGAAACATGTTCACGTAACACTACCTCCTAATTTTGCGTTCATTTTATGTAGAGTAGTTATCTCAAAGAATTTACCATTGCTGCACCAGGTCATCAAAAGCAGCAACCATTCCGTATGTACAAATAGGTGGTGATTGCGTACGGACATACTTGCAAAGTAATGCTGTCAGGAAGGCAATCTTATAAGGTTGGTAACACTGGACTGGACATACAGGTGAAGCACTACATACAGGAACAGAAACAGACACACACATCATATGTTCACCCACGTGCACATCAAATATGTACATACGCTGAAAGGATACGAGTACAGCAGTGATACTAGCAATTAAACAGAAACCAAGGATACGAGTACAGCAGTGAAACTAGCAATTAAACAGAAACCAAGGATACGAGTAAAGCAGTGAAACTAGCAATTAAACAGAAACCAAGGATACGAGTACAGCAGTGATACTAGCAATTAAACAGAAACCAAGGATACGAGTACAGCAGTGATACTAACAATTAAACAGAAACCAAGTATACGAGTACAACAGTGAAACTAGCAATTAAACAGAAACCAAGGATACGAGTACAGCAGTGAAACTAGCAATTAAACAGAAACCAATGATACGAGTAAAGCAGTGAAACTAGCAATTAAACAGAAACCAAGGATACGAGTAAAGCAGTGAAACTAGCAATTAAACAGAAACTAAGGATACGAGTACAGCAGTGAAATTAGCAATTAAACAGAAACCAAGGATACGAGTACAGCAGTGAAACTAGCAATTAAACAGAAACCAATGATACGAGTACAGCAGTGAAACTAGCAATCAAACAGAAACTAAGTTTCACTTGAAAGGGAAAACAGGGAAAGAAATATCAATAAGGTATGAAATACACGCAGAGGCTGAAATATATGAGAAAGAAAGAAAGAAAGAAACACAAGAGAACTGTATTACGCTTACTGACGTATTACGTAAAATGTGTCATGCGATTATGGACAGAACTGTACTCTAAAGCGCTGTATGACGTATTCGTGATGAAATGCCTTACAGCACGAAGTACGTTTCGTAATGCGCATTTTCGCTGCACGTTGCTGTGTAAACAGAACTATCTGCATGCAAAAGACGTCACAGCGTTAGTTTGAGTGCTGACCTTCATCCCACGGTCCACCTACTGCATGTGCAGGTGACGGACGGACGGACGGACGGATTCATGCAAAGAAGGCAGATTAGAGGTTCCACCTCGCTGTTGCAGTCTTTTGGGATGTTGGCGCGGTGTCGGGGAAGCATAGTGCTGTCATCCTCAAGGTCAATCAGTCCAGTACCCATACAACATCGCTTTGTATCTCCATGCAACGTATGTAATGCTGGTCAGCACTCTCACCGTTCTTGTACATTGGCGCTGGTCTGAGTTTATTTTCGGGGCAAAGGCAACTATCCTGATGTAGAATGTTAGTTGGACACCAACTCTTCTGGGCTGTGAACCATCCTCATGTGGCATGCTGCCACAGCACCAAGTTAATGTAAGGAAATTAATTAGAGAGTCTTTTTAAAAAAGTGACTTTAGCAAGGAATAGTGTCGCTCCCTGAAGATGATCTTAGGATCGAAACATGTTGGAGCCATTTTAAATGTTTTTTAATGTGAAAAATTTTATGTATGTGCATTAGTTGGTGTGCTGATTAAATAATAATCTGAGCCTAAAATATCAGTTACAAGAGCATACTGAATTTTGGAATAGTAAAGAAGAACTGTCGAATTAACTGAAAAGAACCTGAAACGTTACTAATAATACTCATAACGAGAATATATGGTAAGAAGGAGATTTATTAAAAGTTTACAAAAAGAAAGATAAGGACACTAATAAGGGTGTTAAAAATTTGATAGTGAATATATCTAAACTACTACACTCTGAGCGATTTAATGTTTTGTGGACCGTGCATCGTGATTTTTGAGCAATAAGAACCAACACGATGCACTATTTTACTTTCAGTTTATTTCTATAATTAACCCCTACATGTTTCGAACAGGTTAACTGCTCACCGTCACGAGGTACTTTTCTGTATATACAGCAACTGATATATGTCATGCGTTTATGTTGACTGGCTGTTGGCAGGATCGGAATGGAATCTCCTGATGATGAGCAGTAAGCCTGTTCGAAACATGTAGAGGTTAATTACTGAAATACATTGAGACTAAAATAGTGCATCGTGTTGGCTCTTATTGCGCAAAAACTCTGAGGGCTATCTATAGCTGGCAGATCTAGGAACTGGAAATTCAGTACTCTTGTTTATAAAACTAGGTATAAAATCACGTGCTGCAAAAAAAACAGATTTTTGCAGATGCAGATTTCTGTACAGTTTTCTCAATCAAATATAAATACGAATGGAAACTGAAATTGTACTCAGTTACGATTTGCTAGTTTAAAATGTTGCATGCAAGCCAGCATATACCACCACACGTACGTCTCTACCAGTATTATAACAGATCAACATGGCCTAAAAACTGTATTATAAAACATTATATGAGACTAGGGGTTCACGTTGCCTCTCGGCGACTTTGATCTGCAACGTCGTGAGTTTCCTTAGTCCATCCAGCAAATGCTAGGACAGAGCAAGGCCGCTCCTTCCCACACCATTTCATTATTATCATCCAATCTTTCCACGTTATATTCGGGGGTTCCTGACAGCATTATTAAATAAAGTCCAAGAATCAACTTGTGGACCATTCGATAATCGGGCACAATCAATGACACAGGCAAACTTTCGACACTCTTCCCTGTTAACTGGTTACAAAAGCCGCTGGTAAGGCTGCATGGGCAGCCCCGATGATGCAACGCCCTCCTTGTCCTGCAATTTGCATGTCGATACCAGCGACATTCACTAGCGTTGGCAAATGGTCGGGAGAGACCCCCCCCCCTCCCTCCTGCAATTAGCAACCAAGTTACTCTCAGATCTCATACAACGGATCCATAATACTACCTTGTGTCTGAAGAACGACCTCCAATGTGGGAAAACTCAAAACAAATTTCAGTATTCTCTACTTTTATGGCGCCATGACCGACGGGGCCCCCGCGCCGTGGGGTCTGGGGGGCCTTACCTACGCCACATGCGACATCAACATTCATTAGTACCCTCAATAAATTCGGAACACGTCGCCAAGCCACTTAACATTCTGGAAGCGACAAATTCAGACCAGGTACAGAGGCCAAATACCCTATTCTTTGTGCGTTGTGCCACTCCGTATCTACAAACAAACGCTGGAACAATACCTTAAAACTGTCCTTGGACGCTTCCTTCAATGCCCTTTCGTTTACATACCATCGTCATTCGACACTAAAGAATCTAGTTGAAAATATGTCGCTAAACCAACGATCAGCAGACGATAATTGTTCAGTCAAATAGTTGGAGAGCGCCATGTTGTCAAAATGTAATATAAGTTTGTTCTCGGATGTGAATACAGTTTCATATGCCCCGTTTCCAACGAACAGAACCGTGACGCCACACGGATGCTGTGGAGATAACGTGCTGCTGTTGTTCAAACATTTCCTCTGTCAGCATAAGTACTGTCATCTAGACGAAGGCGACCAACCAAATATTCAAAAGTCGCGCCCTACATCAAAATTTTCCTCATCTGGTCCAACTACACTCCTTATCCGTTGGCTCAATTTTGCCCTACTATTTTCACATACAGGAAACCCAAAAATAATTTTTCAGATCCCCACTAACCCCCAAGAACAGAGACAAATTCCAGGTGAATATAAACTGCAACGCGAACTGTTGAAAACAAAATGAAGACGTACGAAGTCGGACAATAAAGTTCGCGAACTCTTCGCGGTAAAAGCTACATACGTCATTGCTGAATACCACCGTGGTCGCCTTCAATTTACTCCCCTTGGGAAGCTACGCACCGATGCCAGCGCCTAGTCCACCCTTCAAAACAATTTTGGAACTGATTTTGTGGAATTGCCTTCAGAGCTGCCATTGTATTACTCCTGATGTCATCAATGTCATCAAGATGCCTTCCTTTAAATATTTCCTTTACCTTCGGGAACAAAAAAAAAGTCATTGGGGGCTAGATCCGGTGAATATGCAGGGTGTTCCAACACAGTTATTTGTTTAGTAGCTAAAAACTCCCTCCCTCACGTAGTTGGTAGCTCACGGACATGACTCCAGCACTGCCAACTGCCAGACAAAAATTCCCGCGATATTTTGAGGGATACTTGGAATTTTTCGCGGCATTTCAACACTTTTATTTGTTTACACCACGTAATTTGTCGTAACCACAGCAAATACACACTGGGTTAGCCTAACAGGAGTTTAGCTGGAATGAGCACGATCTGCTTAATACTACAGCAGCGCAACCTATAATCAAGTTTCTTTGTGCAAATTAGGCTCTGTATTTAATCTTCTCGCTAATTCATAAGCTTCATCTCTTATAGTCAACAATCAGGTTCCATGGTTAAAATTTTGTACCTATTTCTCATTTCCCGTGAACCCGCCTATCTGTCTCATAGGGCTTTTTTTACGTATATCACCGTGGGCCGAAAGGAATTTTTCTCCAGCTGCACTTCGACTACCTCTCGTCTAACAGTACAGAAACGACAAAGGAACATCTCACTCCGCTGCAGCACAGAAACAGCCGACGGCGAAAGAGCTCAGAATTAGCAATGGACCTGCCAGTCCGTTATAATAATGTTTTGTTAACTGGACCGTTGAGTAGCAACAAAGGAGACGGCTGTAGGGCCGTGCGAACAATGCATCTTCCGGGATTTTTTTCTTCGGTGCCGCCTGCGTGCATATCTGCCCTTGTGGCGGCCAAGCCGAACTTCCGGACTTCATTTCAGATGTTTATTAGGTGCAAAATGGGTTTGGAGCGCAGACAGTCACGTACGACAATGGTGACGCCTTTTGCGGAGACAAAGCATGCAGCGATACTATCACACAACAACAGTGTGGGGATCAGACATGCTGGTATTTATTGCACCTTTAAGACGAACAACTTTTTTGCTCGCTTGTATGACGTCATGAACGTCTTAATGACCAAAACATGTCTGTCAGTGCCATTTGTGGGAGTAACAGACTTCACAAAACCAGGGGCGCACCCAAGGGGGGCGGGGCTGTCGGGTTGCAACGCCCCAAATCCACCAGAGCCAAAATTAAAAAAATATATATATACTGTATATATATTTTGTAGGCACGGTGATTTGAAAAGTGTTACGTGATTCACCCTCCAACCGAAATCGGCCACTGAAATTGCCTGATGAATAATACATGAGGATTTTGAAAAATAAATTGATACAATTTAAAAGACTGGACACGTGTGATTGAGCTATGGAACATGTCGATATATCCATACGTATATGAATAATATCTTATGAAGTAGAATTGGACATTGATAACAAATTAAATAACTTCTTGAAAATTACAGGTATGTTGAATAATGTGTTCAGACCACAAAAAATCCCTTAAGAAAACATGAATAAAACTATACAATACACTAGCCCTTCCAGTCTTGTTTTATGGCAGTGAAACTTGGACTATTAAAGCAAGGGACGCCAGAAGAATAACAGCAGCACAGATAAAATACACGAGAAGAACAGCAGGATACACTTGGACAGATTACAAAACAAATACACAAATTGCAAAGGAGTTAAAAATAACACCAATTTTGGACAAATTACTGGAATACAAGAGAAGCTGGATACAACATGTAAATAGAATGCCTTGAAATA
>Ga0123352_10011207_pt1 | contig 14116 bp, 10 predicted proteins | sample TergutLab28metaG_FD_89700 | JGI IMG/M metagenome (GOLD analysis project Ga0123352, IMG submission 89700) | Labiotermes labralis P1 segment gut microbial communities from Petit-Saut dam, French Guiana - Lab288 P1 | ecosystem: Host-associated > Arthropoda: Insects > Digestive system > Gut ...
TGGTACAGTGAGGTCGGGCGACCGAGCAGGCCAAGCGATGTCGCCGAAACTACGAACACAGATAACACGTTGTTGCACGTTCCAACGCTCCATTGCGACCGAAAATATGAAATTGCGTTTTCTACTCTACCGTTCCTCTTTTCGCCAATCATGACAAGCTATCGCGTCGGCGCAATATTCAAATTTGAAATGTGTCAGTCGGCTCCGCGTCACCCTGTACTTCCGTGAGATTTATAAATAACAAGTGATTTTTAACTAGAAGACAATAACCAGTGAGGCTGCCAATCGAGAAATGAAATGAAATTTTCTTCATATTATTTTGTTGTACTTCATACAAAAGTTTGTTTCTACTGTGTAAAATTCATAACTGTATTACACCCAATAATAAGCTCGACTTCTTGCATTATCCCTTATTCTTTTTGGAATTTGTACTAGACTACACGGCGTCACACCCCAGAAGACAGTAACCTCCATAGTGCAAGCCTTGAGGGCCTCGACAGTTGAGTACTGATAGGCGTGTCAGGAATTGTGAACTTTAGAAGCAAAGTGTGCGCTCTGTCTTAGCATCATCACTGTCACTCAGTTGAAGTAGACGCTGCTAAACAATCATTAGGCGCCTTCACAAAATTGCGAATAGCGACTGTCAGCTAAGTCATGTCTGTCTGTCCATCCGTACGTCCGCATGGAACAACTGGGCTCCCACTGGACGGATTTTTATGAAATTTTATATTTGAGCATTTTTCGAAAATCTGTTGTAAAAAATTCAAGTTTCGTTAAAATCCGACAAGAATAACGGACTGTTTACATGAAGCCCTTTGTACATTTCTGATAGCAGCTGAGTTAATTCTCATCAGAATGAAAAATATTTCAGACAGACATTGTAGAGAAAATCGAATCACATATTACACGTTCAAAAGTATTTTGAAAATTGTGCCGTTTATGAGGCAAAGTGGGAAAATATTCCGCAGCCGGACCTGATGATTGCACATCAGACCGATATGTTGTTGAATTAACACTGAAATAAACAGATGTTGCATTTGACTGGATATACTGTGGCGACTGCATATACTGTGGTGGCTAGATGTACTGTGGCGACTGGATGTACTGTGGCGACTGGACGTACTGTGGTGACTGGACGGATTGTGGCGACTGGATGTACTGTGGTGACTGGATGTACTGTGGCGACTTGATGTACTGTGGTGACTGGATGTACTGTGGTGGCTGGATGTACTGTGGTGACTGGATGTACTGTGGCGACTGAATGTACTGTGGAGACTGGATGTACTGTGGTGGCTGGATTTACTCTGATTCTTATTATCCATAAAGTAACGGGAATGAATCGTCTTAAAATTATATTTATGTTGGTCTCTTAAAACAGAAAATCATTAAACATATATTTTCAGATGTCTGGCTTTAAACAAAGTCAGCAGATGTAGACGTCCCTCGGCTGTCACTTTCTTCTTTATTCTCCTCCTCCTTCTCCTTCTCCTTCTCCTTCTCCTCCTCCTCACTATTATTATTATTATTATTATTATTATTATGAGACAGCACTAGCGCCCAATGCGGACCACCGTCTCCTTAATGGACGTCTCCCAATGATTTCCGTTTTTGACCTCTGTTTCCAGTTTTTAATTTTGCATCTAGTAATATCTGTTCTTACAGATTTCCACCATCTCACAGCCGTCACTACGTGTGTATTACATTTAGTGAAAGTATAGCATGTGCTTCTTACAAAGACGTCTCCAAATTTTAATAAAACCTGTACTGATAAGATAGGGTTTACAGCCTCCCCCTCCCCCCTCAAAATTATCATTTCCGCCGCCTAACATCCTTCTACCCTCTACCAGCTCTCTACTTTAACACACCTGACTGTACTCAGTAGCACATACATCCGAGAATCCTTATGTGAACCAGAATTCAGCTATGCATACAATTACGGATTTTTCTGAGGAGACTATACCGAAACTAGTTTACATGCTGTGTCATGGTTTAACTTTATGACCCCTAAGCTATGGCTGGCACATATCAATCCTAGGCTAATATTTGAATGTGTTTAGACTTTCTGGTTACCCCACATAGTTACATGTGGAATCAAATGGAACGGAATGCTTGACGTCACTTGAAATGGAGCGTAGCTAAAATACGTTCAGAGGGTGGGCGGGAAGGGGGGAGGGGGGGGATTGCGTATGGAGAGATGTTGACGTTTCAGGGCATAAAGTATAGTCATTTCCTACAAAAAGACTTGTTTGGCTCTAGTTTGTCCCATACAGAACAAGACAGGCAATGCAGGCCTACGTAAAATGTTTTGTTGGGCGCCTTCGCGAAACCTTTTTTGCTGTAAATAAGCAATAAGTAATAGGCCTTAGTGTGTATGTAGCATTATTTGTCCAGCGTGCAAAGCGCACGCGCCGTATTATATTGTCACGTGTGGCCTGTCCGGCTGCACTTTAATTTTGCACATTATCTCATAAATGGCATGATTGTCGGAAAAAAGTTTTCCTATATAAAATGTGTTTTTAACTTCGCTCTAACTGTATTCTAATCCATTTCTCATTTTAAGAAGAAACCAGTGACATAATGTCACAAATGTAAGTAGGTATTCCTGTAAAGTACCAGTTATTTTTGTCAAATTCTAATTATACCTAAATATTCCAGAGAGACATTCCAGAATTATTCGAAATTGAATGTCCTAAAAACCCGTCCAGTGGGAGCCGAGTTGCTCCATGCGGACGGACGGATGGTCAAAACAGACATGACGAAACTGATAGTCGCTATTCGCAATGTTGCCAACGCTCATAAAGACTAGGAAAACAGGACATAATCCGATAAATATTCAATATTTTACGCTGAAATGGATGTAGGAATACCAATAATCGTGCAATGTGTCTGCTGTGTTTTCTCCACATTTCAATGGAAACCGAAATGGCCTCATAATTTTTCATGATATTTTTGCACACTGAATATGTTGAAGTTTCAAGCAGTGATTCTGGATATTGGATATTATGCTTAAGGAAACCAAGAAAGGGCGGGTGAAATAGGATAGTAGTATTGTCAGCTGTTCGGATATTCAAAGGCGCCTAAAAGGAAGCAGCAATTGTGTCACATCGCGCACAACATGACAGAGCCAACCACAACGGTAAAATACATACATACATATTATCACTTTAAAAATTGGAACATGCTTCTGTGATTTGGTTATTTGGGAGATAACGCGAAGTGATGCAACAAGCAAGGCACCGCGGTGTAATGAAGAGGCCGTTCGAAATCACCGGTTTGCGTGACTTGTGAGGTATGCACGTGAACAGCAGGATGACCTGCTCAATTAAAACGTAAAAAAGCGCACGCTGGATGCCTATTCGCTGATGATGTAAATGATTTTATGACAACTTCCCCCACCCCCCAAACCCCACCCGTTTTATTGCCATTATTGCGCAATGCTTGAGTACCTCATACCTATTTCACTCCTGCAGGCAAGAGTGGATTACGACTGTTTTTAACTTTACTGGAAAATATTATTAACCAAGCAAATTACCCTCTTTACATTCTCTGAGCCGTGCATCGTGACACATACAGTACATGTCTGAGCCGTGCATCGTGACACATACAGTATATGTGAGAGAGGCCAACAGATGCACACTTTTTAGCATTAATTTATTCCAATTAGACTATCCTCTACATGTTTCGAGAAAATAACTGTTCATCATTGGGAAGTTATTTCTTTACACGCAGCTTACAGTATTTTACCATGCATCTATGGGGTAACAGATGCATGGTAAAATACTGTGTGAATCTATAAGGTAATAGATGCATGGTAAAATACTGTATGCATCTATGGGGTAATAGATGTATGGTAAAATACTATATGCATATATGGGGTAATAGATGCATGGTAAAATACTGTATGCGTCTATGGGGTAATAGATGCATGGTAAAATACTGTATGCATCTATGGGGTAATAGATATATGGTAAAATACTGTGTGCGTCTATGGGGTAATAGATGTATGGTAAAATACTGTATGCGTCTATGGGGTAATAGATGCATGGTAAAATACTGTATGCATCTGTGGGGTAAGAGATGTATGGTAAAATACTGTATGCGTCTATGGGGTAATAGATGCTTGTTAAAATACTGTATGCGTCTATGGGGTAATAGATGTATGGTAAAATACTGTGTGCGTCTATGGGGTAATAGATGTATGGTAAAATACTGTGTGCGTCTATGGGGTAATAGATGTATGGTAAAATACTGTACGCGTCTATGGGGTAATAGATGCATGGTAAAATACTGTATGCGTCTATGGGGTAATAGATGCATGGTAAAATACTGTATGCATCTTTGGGGTAATAGATGCGTGGTAAAATACTGTATGCTGCGCGTACAGAAATAACGTCCTGATGATGAAAAATTATTTGTTCGAAACATGTAGAGGATAGTCTAATTGGAATAATTAATGAGGAAAAGTGTGCATCTCGTTGGCCTCTCTCACATATACAATTTCCCCTCCTTTACACTATTTCCTGTACAAAATATTTGTTGGGATGACTGAAATGTTTCAAACTTGACACTTGCAAAATTGTCTTATATTTCGTAGTTGACATTTATGTGGCTTCACGTTTGGTTGGACAGTTAGCACTGAACGGCGTGGTCCAGAGTTCTGACACTATGACTTGCTGTGGTTTTAGAATTGTTGGATTAAAATTTTAAACCCTGTAGCCTGACAAAGAAAATGCTTGCTTCTCAGTATCTGTAATGAAATTCCGGAGAGAAATATAAGAACGTGCTACCGTATCTCGCTTCGCATTTGCACTTCCTAATTCATAACAAGTAAAATATTTTTAGAGAAACAATATGGAAATGACAAGTGAAATTTAAAGGCTTTAAATTTGGAATTTGTCAGCTTTGAATTAGATGTTAAACGTTTCTGTGCAGCAAGACCCACCTTCAATTTTTAATCCTTTAGTGGTATAATTCTTTTGAATATGACAACTTTCGCTTTTTAGTGGAGATTTGTCTTATTTGCCTTATTATTTCTAGGTACATGTACAATGTTTAGTGGACAAATTGGCGCCTCATTTAAGAATCCAGTCAGTACTGCTTATATAAACTTTGACTTGCAGAAAAAATTTTCTGTATGGTTACAAAAGGAAGTAAAGGCTGTAACATGCTGCTTCCAGAATACCATTCCCATAAAACTCGTGGAAATTACTGACATCAGTTGAATAAAGAGAGAACAACTTGATGTCACTTGCTTTATTATTTCATTATTTAATGCTCAACATGTTTTGGATGTTAATACATCCATCTTCAGGAGCTTACGACTTATTTGTTGAGTTATTTCATGGGTTGTATTGCTCTGGTTCGATGTATGTTGGTGTTACGTTGTGGTTTGTCTGGGGTGGTGTGGTATCCGTATGCAGGCTGAAGCAGTGGTTTGGTTGGGGTGGTGTTGTATCCGGATAAAACACCACCCCAGCCAAACCACAACGTAACACCAACACACATCGTACCAGAACAATACAACCCATGAAATAACTCATGAAATAAGTCGCAAGGTCCTGAGGATGGACGTATTAACATCCGAAACATGTTGAGCAGTAAATAATGAAATAATGAAGCAAGTGACATCAAGTTGGTCTCTCTTTATTCAACTATGAAAATGATGCACGGTCCAATATACATAAGATACTGACATCAGTATCAAGCTAGACATTTAGCAGTGAATTATAAACATTACTGAATATCAAATTTGCAGCGTTGTTACACAAAAGGCTGTAATTAGGTACTGATCAGCATCTCGGAGAAAGCTACTGCCTCTTTCTTCAGAGTAAAGATACAGATGGAAGCAGACTACGGAGGGCGGTATACCAGAATAGCTTATGCTTGTTACTCACCGAAGTGAACAACTCAACCTTATAGATTTCTTAGTTAACCTTAATGTGGAGGCTGTTCAATACGGCGAAGACAGACTCAGCTCTTTCTCTAAATCAACAAATGGGTTAAGTTGCTAATAAGTTACATTTTAAAAAGACGGTGCGGGCAGTCAGTTTGTGGAAGCACAGAAATTTGATCAGGAGACGCGTGTACGAGGACATGGCATATTCGACATAGAACTATCAGCGGATATGTTGAACGCAACTACTGGGACATTTATCTATATTTCAGCTATTTCAAACGTACGCTTCATTCAATGAATATAACAATTCGGTGTCTATCATAAAAGCACAAGGCGTTATAAATGCGAAGACAAACCAGTTAATTATATTCAGGGAAAAAAAATCGCTGTTAATTGTGAAAATAATACGCAACACATACATACACCCTGTGGGCAAAATTGGCTTCTTTTTAATGCTAAAACTGGCGGTACGTGCTTGTCTCATGCTACAGCACAAAGCTTCGATTCTCTTTTGGCTGCAGGAACAAAAATGCAGAACTTCCTGACGCGTAATGGAATACAAATATTCCGAAGACAAAGTTCCTTCATACTGTAAAACTGTCACTGTGTTCGAGACTTCGTTGGTATAAAGAGCGTCTCCGGACAGTGGCAAAGAGGAGACTTGTAATACAAGAAGAGAAGAAGTTCCACATGATGACAAAATCAAAATACACTTTCGACTGGGTTACATCTGATTATTAGACTTTTGTCATAAAAATTCTAAGTCACAATTTCAAATCAGAATGTATAGGATTACTTCTTGCTTTAACTTACGGCAGAAATGTAGAATTGATGTGTCTGAGTCGTCCAGGAAGGTTGTGACGAAAATATTTTGAATATGGAGAAAATTACATAAAGATTAGTTTTAAAAATAATGAGGGCAATAAAATCAAGAAGAATAAGATGGTATGGGCCTGTATTATGCATGGGTTAGAAGAGAAAAATGAAAGCCATTGTAGTCAAAGGAACTCACGGAAAGAATCACTTGGAAGACCTAGACATAAATGGCTCTTAAATAAGGTGTGAAGATGTGTAGTTTACGCACCTGGAATTACGTGCTATCGTTACGTGGCTCGTATATTAGTTTGCTTTTGCCGTACCGGCGTCATCAGCAGCTCCCATACTCATACAATCGATTAACTCCAGGAAGCATTGGCCTTCTTTAAAAGGGAATAGTTTCTCAAATAGTTAAGAAATTCACCGTATTTTGTGGAAATTAAAGATTCACTGCCGTATTGACAACAGCCCGCTAATAATCTCAATCTTAAGTCAGAGGAACCCAGTCCGTAAACTGCAATGTATTTAAAATCCATTTTAATCTTATCATCCTATTAACATCTGCGTATTCCATGCCGTTTCCCTCCTTCAGATCTCCTCACCAATAACCTTCACCAATTTGTCTATTCTCCCAAGCGTGCAAATTGTCCCGACAATTAAGTTTGGTCACATCCTATCACTTAACACAATACAAGACATATTTTGAAAACAAAATGTACCCTTAATTGCTCACAAAATACTAGTTCCTTATGCGAAAAAACAGTCGCTAATGTCAGGAGTACAAAATATTCAGTCTAAAGAGAAACAGTGTTTGTCCCACAAAATCAGCGCAATGTTTCTGCTAATATGTAGCCATCAGCCGGCTGACACAGAAAATATTACAACTGCATGGATTCGAGGTATCATACATTTGAGGTATCATACATTTGAGGTATCATACATTTGAGGTCTCATACATTTGAGGTATCATACATTTGAGGTATCATACATTTGAGGTATCATACATTTGAGGTCTCATACATTTGAGGTATCATACATTTGAGGTAACATACATTTGAGGTCTCATACATTTGAGGTATCATACATTTGAGGTATCATACATTTGAGGTCTCATACATTTGAGGTCTCATACCTCACTGGTGTCTTTTTTATTTTGAAGTTATCCACACCGTGAGTTACACTCAAATTAGCTATTTTTCATCCAACCCTTTAATGCACATTTCTATAAGCTAAGTTAAGAATATTTGGAAACTGTGTTTTGGTGCAAAGTTGGATTCTACCTACGTGATTGGACTGTACTTATATCCAGATCGAACAGTTATATGGTGCACTACTTGAGGGTGATACCTCGTGCGTCGAAACGCGTCGAATGAAAAAAAAAATAGCTAATTACAGGCAACTTATTATACAGGGTTATTCGAAATGATTGTCGGGGTTTTAACAACTTGTCATACACAATACACTTGAGATAGGAGTATATGTGTTTCTTATTTAATGGAAAACAACTCCAAATTTTTGTTACATACCTTACAGGTGCTCTATATGTGCACCCTTTGTGATTCTACAAACATCAACACCAAAATCGATTTCGATCCAAACTGTTTGTAGCATGTCAGCGGTGATGGTTTCAGTGGCGGTTCTGATTCGTACCTTCAGTTCTGGGATACTTGCGGGAAGAGGAGGAACATAAACCTGATCCTTGACGTAACCTCTTAGAAAGAAATTACATAGGGTTGCATCTGGAGAACAAGGTGGCAGTTGTTAAAACCCCGACAATCATTTCGAATAATCCTGTATAAAAATATATAACAAAGATATTTACCAAAGAGATTATTGTAAGATAATTAGGTTTTTTAAATAAATACATACATATATAAATACAAACATACATTACATATACCTATATATATACACATAGAAAAGCGTAATTAATGATTTTCATTTCTTCTACTGCACAAATATAATCTCATGCTGGCTCTGTGTCATCAATTTCCCTCCCGAACCTCAGCTCTTCTATTAGGCTAAATCTAATATATACTTTCAGTTTTATATGCCTTCACATGTACAGTTAATTTCAGTGCTTGGATAAAAATGTTTTTATGACAGTGTGATAGCGATTCTAAACTTTTGCTCAATATAAATTAAACAACTGTATGAAGGCTCCCTTGATTTATTTTCTCTTTGATTGTTACGTTCGTCGGCCGAATCCAGGAACAGCCCCTAACTATATTCCAAGACGATTTGCTTAAAATTATTTTCCCATACATAAAATTCTCACTGCTAATTTGACTCTAAATAAATTCTTCTGTCTATGCAAAATCGTTAAATAACCTGTGAAACAACTGAAAGACTTGTAACAGAATATGCCACTGTTCTAATGACACTTCTCTTTTGAAAATAAGACAATTATTTACACTATTTTCTAAATTACTTGTGGTGTCACGACTTCAATTATCAACAGAGTCTTAATGCACTGAGTTGATTTTTGTGAAAGACATCCCATGTTACAAACATACACTATAACGGCCATAAACATTAACAGAATTCAAGCTGTTCCTTGATGTCGCGCCCAATTTGCTGTCGAGACAAATTCTAAACATGCTAAACTGTCGGAAGTTATTAGCTATTGGCTTGGAGACAATCAGCTTGTTTGTTACTATGTGAACAGTGGCATTAGCATTTGAACATAATGTTTGTTTTCAATACCAAAGTCATCAACGAGTTCTGTGCAACGTTTTATCTTCTAAGTGCGAAATATCTTAGCCTCTTCAAACATTCAAGCAGCCATAAGACAACAAATATGATTCTCACGGTAAAACTGAAGTCATAATGAGCACTCATTGCATAAGCAAGCGGTACGAAGTGTATGAATTACTGACAAACACCGCGGGCTGTTTCACGACTGTATTAATGAGCATATTGTCCACTGACAACCTGGCAAGATAAAGAAGACTTTGTGCATTAGGAAAACAGTAGCCGGCGCTTCCCCGCTTGTAGCAAACGCTTTACAATCCAGAGCTGAACTCTTCTCGAAAAGTACAAGAATCATCCGTGTGAATTTTCCGCGTGTCCTAGCAAATGTGCTAATTTAAGTCCCCCCCCGAACGACGGGTTTTCCCCGTCTATCTAAGGGCTTACAATAACACTTACAATTACACAATAGCATTTACAATAACACCTACAATAACACTTACAATAACACAATTACACAATAACGTGTACAGTAACACTTACAATTACACAATAGCATTTACAATAACACCTACAATAACACTTACAGTAACACAATTACACAATAACGTGTACAGTAACACCTACAATAACACTTACAATTACACAATAGCATTTACAATAACACCTACAATAAAACTTACAATAACACAATTACACAATAACGTGTACAGTAACACTTACAATAACACAATTACACAATAACGTGTACAGTAACACTTACAATAACACAATTACACAATAACACTTACAGTAACACTTACAATAACACTTACAGTAACACCTACAATAACACAAAGCTGCACGAAATTTACTTGGGATTAAAGTCGCGCATGTACAAAATATTTACAGTTTTCAAATTTTTCCATCCTGAAAAAAAAACCGCTTTATTTAAATTATAATATCTGTCATCATCATCATCATCGTCATCATCAATATCATCATTATCATCATCACCCGTCACGAGTCAGGCCTGGATATACCTGTTTGGACCTCGTCCAATAATCTCGTCAAAGGCCTTGCAAATCGTCTTCTCCCATTGGGTCTCTTTTTGGCATCCAGTTGTTGTTCATTCTTGTTACGTTTTGTAGCCAATTTGACTTGTATCTATTCAGTTTCTTGTCAACTGATTACACTTTCAACTATTCCAAAATTTCTTCACCCTTTTTGTGGTCCAAAGATTTCTACCCGGCTGTTCTCCGAAAAAAATTAATTCTATAGATGTCAATCTTTTTTTTATCCTTCTGCCTAAAGGTACATATTTCGCTTCCATATAGAGATTATGGCGAACCAGTGCACTGTGTACTTTTATTCCTGACAATTTCTGGACCGAAGTTGGTTTAAAAGTTGTTTAGAATTCCCAGTCTTTGAATAAATTTTGCTAATTTTTGTTGAAAATCATTAGTTTCAAAAATAACAAGCAGGATGGCAGGACGGACTGCCACTGTATTTTTCAAGCCCGTATTTGACCTTCCGGCACCCAGAATCTTGGCGCTACTACTACATTTCTGGAAAATGTGTGCACCCCTGATTGCAATAAAAACGTCGTCACCATGTTTTATCAACAAATGCTGGAACGTGCAAATAAGTCAGTGATGCCGTAATGATGGTGACGTGCTTCAGTGATGAGCAAGTGACTGCTTCTGCCCTGATTCACCTCGTCAATAATTTCAAACGGGCCCCCAGTAACAAGCTTATAAGTGACTTTGGTGTTTTTTGTGTTTGTATGTATGTATGTATGTCGGTTTCAAAAAGTTGTTCTACGTTGTCCGACACCTAGACTCCACTGCTTCCTATCTTCCCACTGGCCTTCATTTAGATGTCTTTCGTTCATAGCCTTCCTTATACCTTCCATTCAGCTTTTCTTCGGTCTTCCTCGTGCTCTCTTTTGTTTCGGCATCCACTTCAATGCTATTTTGGGTAATCTTCTTTCTGCCATTCTTTGAACATGGCCGTAACATGTAAGTTATTTCTGTTCAATTTATTTTATAATTGGTTCCTCTAATCCAATTTGTTGTCTTATAGTTACATTCCTAATTCTTTCTTTTCCTGATATTCTAGAGGATCTCCTCAGGGCACCCCATCTCTGTTTTTTGCATTCACATTCATTTTAATTGAAACAACAAAATGTGAGATTTGGGCTTCTTAATGCTTGAACTTCATAACTGAATTAGTTGCGATGTTGAATTGTCGTTATGAAGAAGCAGAATATTTTTCGATGGATAAAAATACGTGACTCACAAAGCTTATCCAACCTGGTCACGTATGGCGTTGGTCACATATTCCGTCGGCCAAAATAAAATTCAATCAAGAGAGGAAATAACATTTTTGGGTCATCGCATTGGTGAAAGTAAGCTAACTAGAAAATAGGAAATCAAGTAAAAAAAAAAAAGATAAAGTGATCCTGTTACAGGCCCGGTGTGGCCCAAAGGGTGGGTAGAAGTATAGCTCTACTCTTCCATGACCGCGGCACTAGAAGGGGGTGAGTGGTCAGCCAAACGCACCGGCCGCACTTTACCCCCGGGAAAGACCTGGTACTCATTTTACAGGAGGCTGGGTGGACCCCAGGGCCGGCCTAGACGGGCGGAAAATATCGTCCCCACCGGGATTCGATCCCGCACCGTCCAGCCCGTAGTCAGTCGCTATACATAGGAAATCAAGTATCACAACAAAAATAAAGGAACTATTCTTTATTTACGATGTAAAAACTCTTTTTTAAGTGTGACATTTCAGGTTTTTCACAGCGTTGAAAATGAGTATTCAAGTTGTGTGATATGCTACTCCTTCTAGATTGGTAAAGAGTTACCGAGGTTTTGGAAAAAAAACGTTTTACCTCCAAAGTGTCGGTAACCATTTACCATTTGGTACGGTGTAAGCCCCCAGAAGACTTGATGCAAAAATTAATTTGTTTTATTGAATTGAAAACAAATTAGGATTTCTATTTGATAAGCCAAATTTTTCTATTTAAAAAAAAATGGAAATTATTAAAATTAAAAAGACGTCATTTCAGCAGACGTGAAGAGATAAATTGTAATTAATTCTGTCACATTCGTAGAATCATCTGTCTACTCTTTGGTTCCCAAGAAAGTTAAAATGCGATTACACTCTCTTGCTTTAGCATAAATAAGCGAACCACATTCCACTTTTACTGCTTCCCAAAATCATGAGAAAGACAGATGCCACTTTTTACTTTTTCGTGCACAGGAGACCGCATCAGGAAATAACGTCCTCGAAAGGCAAATAAGAGGAAAAGAAATATTCTCAGAATCAAGACCTCGTTTAGCACAACCAAGAGTACCTACGTCACAACACGGACTGTTATCATAACAACATGCCCTCTGTTGTTTCCTGGAGAGACGCCGTGCTAAAGAAGACCTTCGTCTGCCCGTTTTATTACACCGACCGTAATGTGGCACAGGCAAGAGAGAAGTGCCCATTAACTATTCAAGCCGCTTATCTAAACAAGCAACCAATTCATGTGGTGAAGATTTCTGCCACACTTTGGATAATTAACACGAATGAAAACAGTCGGAATTCATAAACAATAGTTAGCACGTGTGGTGAGGTGTATGAAGTTTATAGTGTGGTGTCTTAGCTTCTCTATACCGCTTTGTTAGCCGTCACCTCCTCCAACGATAACCTTCCTGAAATAAGAACCTCGCTTAATGTCAGTCCAACGAAAGAAGTGAAGACTTGCGGGGAACAGGGTCAGAGGGCTGTATGTGGGTATGGATGTGAAATCAGAGTTAGATATATGGAAAGACAACTGTTATTACACACGTGTATACACACGTGGACACAGAAGCCTAGTCACACGTCCCTGCACGCACACAACAGACCTACACACATATCACAAACATACATACTTACATACATATATACATACATATATCTTACATAATACACACACATATACATACGTACATACATACATAATATATAAATATATATACACATACATACGTACATCATATATACATACATACATACATAATTAAATACATAATCCATACATACATACATATACACATATATACATACATACATCATACATACATGCATACACAATACATACATACATACATGAATGCATGCATGCATACATACATCCATACATGCATACATACATACATCCATACACACATACATACATACATATATACACACATACATACATACATATATACACACATACATACATATACACACACACACATATATATATATATACATACATACACCTACATACATATATATATGTATATACATACATGCATACACAATACATACATACATACATGAATGCATGCATGCATACATATTTCCATACATGCATGCATACATCCATCCATACATGCATACATACATACATATATACACACATACATACATACATACACACACACATACATACATACACACACACACATATATATACATACATACATATATACATACATACACCTACATACATATATTCATATATAATACATACATACATAGATACATACCTACATGCATGCATGCATCCATACATACATATATACATACATACATACACACACATATACATACATACATATATACATATATAAGCACATAACGTAAACTTACTTACGAAAACAAGTAAGCATAAAAGCATACGTAGACCTAAATGCATAATACATACCTACA
>Ga0123352_10011209_pt1 | contig 14115 bp, 5 predicted proteins | sample TergutLab28metaG_FD_89700 | JGI IMG/M metagenome (GOLD analysis project Ga0123352, IMG submission 89700) | Labiotermes labralis P1 segment gut microbial communities from Petit-Saut dam, French Guiana - Lab288 P1 | ecosystem: Host-associated > Arthropoda: Insects > Digestive system > Gut ...
CCCATCTCATTCTTCTCGATTTTATCACCCGCACAATATTGGGTGAGGAGTACAGATCACTTAGCTCCTCGTTATGCAGTCTCATCCATTCCCCCGTTACCTCGTCCCTCCTAGGTCCAAATACTCTCCTCAACACCATATCCTCAAACACCCTTAGCTTCCTTTCCTCCCTCAGTGTCAGCGACCAAGCTTCACACCCATACAAAACAACAGGCAAGATTATAGTTCTATATATCTTAATCTTTAATTTCCTGGACAGCAACTTCGTCCAATTTTCTTGCTCAGACCGTTTGACCCACGCATATTCTTCTCTGTATGTGACGCTTACATAACCCACGAATTAATACAATACCACAAAGGAAACAACGAAAATTTCTGCAGCGCAAATTTCAACAAATATTTACTTACATATGTGCGTCTAGTAATAAACATATGGGTGTCATAACTTCCTTGTGGACAAACCGACTCTGGCACACCCTATCTCAAGGTTACAACGCTCCTGGAACACGGTTCTCCATCTTTCCACTCACTCGCTACAAGAAGCTACATGGCTAGCCGGAAGAGGACTAATTAAATAATTAACTATCTGACCAAGTAACTGTGTGATTATAATGAACTAACTTCACGGTGCAGGGCCTTCCTTTCAGCAGCAGTTCATATTTAATAAATTCCGTTTCTACGAGCACGATACACCGCTGTGTTCATAATAGCCCAACAGCGATCTCTATCCTGAACCAGGACAATGAAATCCACAATATATGCTGTTCTCTTGCCATCTCCTCGCACCAAAGTCCTTCTTGAGAAGCTGACAATTCCTCGCCTAGTCAAGATATTCGCCGCATTTTATGAAACCCGCAGGTTCACTACCATTTGAACAACAGCCCACTGTACGTCCCTATTCTGAGCAAGATGAATCCAGTACGCACCTTCCCATTATATTTCTTCAAGATCCATTTTAATATTATCTACCCATCTGCACCCACGTCTTTAGGTTTCCCCATCAAATACGCTGTAACCCTTTCTCTTTTCCCCGCAAAGTGCCACATGCCACAGCCGTCTTATTCTCGTTGATTTGTGGGTAGTGAAAAATGAAGTTCCTCATTATGCAATTTTCTCCACCCTACTGTTACTTCCTCTCAGACACAAATATCCTCCTCAGCATCCTATTCTCGAACACCCTCGGCCGGTGTTCTTACCTTGACGTCAGAAACCAAGTCTGACACCCATAATATAAAATAACAAGCACAATTATAGTTCCGTATATTTTGGTCTTTAGCTGGCAAATTATACGACAAAAATTCTGTACCAAAAAGCAACAACAATTCCCCGAATTTAATCTGCTCTTTACTTCTTCGGGCATGCAACTTTGGTTTATGAAATATCGACCCTTGAAGATAAGGTCACCACGTCGTCCCCAAAACGTCGAGAACCAGGTATCCAGTGACAGCGTCACGTCCCACAAGAATTGAGACATTCAATTTCGATTTGTTACTGCCGTTCCAACACATCTGGTCTGACACATTTTAAACGGATTTCTTAGCTATTTTTATCAGGTTAATTTAGTTCACAAGACACGAATATTTACGTATGTACTTCTCTCACCACTTACTCCTAGGCAAACTAACTTACCAGAGACCAATAAATCTTCCGTGCTTTTCTTCATACTTTTTATTTTCGCCCAATAAATTAATATTATCAGCAAAGCCTAACAGCTGACATGTCCCATTCCCTTCAATCCCTCCCGGTTTGCTTGGAGACCATCCTGATGACATATTCTAAAGGAAAGTTCAAAGGTGGTGACGATAAGCATGAACTCCCCCCACCCCGACCATTCCGAACAAAAAAATGCACCAGACAAATGCTTGCTTATCCGAACTTATATGCCGGTTTCATTCAACCCGTTTTAATTTACTCACCTAGTTTAATGGCATGATAGTCTACACTACCCACTTCAATATTATGCCCACTCTACTCCCAAGACACGAGTAGCAACTGTGATGCAGGTCCAGAGCTATGCGGAAGGACGGCAGCACAAGTAAAAATACTTCGCACCGAAATTAACCCGTCTGCTGTGTCAGCGGGACACTTCCCGTCGCGTGGATCCAAACTTGCGCAGGGTACCACCACACATGGATGTGGAGTAACACCATGGCCTTCCCTGAAAGCTGACAGTCGCTCATATGCTTAATAGTTCCCTGCTTGTAATAAAAAAAAAAAGATTCACGCTGCTCAAAAATTTCCGCAACCGAAGATAAATCTCTCTTCTCAAAAAAAAAAAAAGTCCAGACAGCCTCTGGGGCAAACCCAGCCTCATTCTTTGGCTTCCCGGGCCTTTTCGAGGGGGTAAAGCGGCCGAGGCGAGAAGTGACAACTCGCCTCCATCTAGTGTTAAGATAAAAAATGAGTGGAGCTGTACCTCTACTCCCCATATATACCTTCATGGCCTGTACAGGGAAAAATTTGCCTTGTAACATTTACCGGAACGTGTCATCAAGCACCTCAGTTCAGGCCGATCTAAACATTCTGTTTCACTTATTTTTTTCCTATGTATGACTAGCAATTTACTATTTCGTTTTTGTGTATTTGTACTGTTTTTTATTTTACTGGTGTCTTGGTGCTGGCTGTATAACAGGCACTTGTTCTGTTACGCACGCAGGTTAATAAACTGAACTGAGCTGAATTATCATTTCAATTACCTAAGTACATATTTATTTTACTACTTACTCTACAATTGCGGGGACCGCGGTAGCACAGTGGTTAAGGTGCTGTGCTACAAATCGAAAGGTCGCTGGTTCGATCCAAGCTGGTGACAGTGGATTTTTCATTGACATAATAAAAACCTTCCGATCGCACTATGGCCCTGGAGTCGACTCAGCCTCTAACAGAAATGAGTACCAGGAGTATTTCCTGGGGGTAAAGGCGGCCGGTGCGTAAGGCTGACAACCTACCACCATCGTGTGCCGTTGTCACGAAAATCTGGGAACCTTAACTTCCTGGAACCCTCTGGGTCTCTCCAGGCCTGTAATGGGGCTGCTTTACTTTACTCTACAATTGCCGTATCTAGTGCATTTGTCTTATAGACAGAGGTATTTCACAAATTACCGTAATTACTGTCACATTATATATAGGATGACGGTACACATCAGGCAGTAAAAAGTAACTGCAAACCGACATGCACCTAACATGTCTTAAACACGCCATGTGAGCAGTCCGCGTGCCCTCTACCGTAAATTTCCGAGCGCAAATTAAAACTTATTTAAGAAGGGCTTTACAAGATATCCGACTTGCGTAACCCAAAGGCATCTTAACAACCATACCACATATTATTGGTAAACCTACGCCCATTCACCAACTTTCGCAAGGTGTGTAAGATTTAAACCTCAGCTATTCAGTCCCCCCCCCGTTTTCCAGACCCCTCAAGCAAGCGCTGGAAGGACGAGGCGTCCCATTATGATGTATGAATAAATAAAAATAAGGACCATCGATCACGACTGCATTTTCAGACAAATATTTTATTGTCCGCAACGTACTACATGTTTAGGCTTTTACATAAAGCCATCATCAGGCACAGGCTTAAAAATATAACAGGAAACAGGCACGTTATAATGTATATAAAACAATGTCTTGAAACCCCTTTTGCTGATGTTGTGTCTTACATTATGCCTGTGCCTCAAGATGGTTTTCTGCAAAACTCGAAACACGTAGCACGTTTTTGACAATAAAATATATTGCCTGAAAATACAGATGTGATTGACAGTCCTCCTGTTTTGTGCGTTTGCTGGAACAAGCCCTCTCAACTATCACTCACAATCATTATGTCACTCGATGCTGATAACACTCAGTACAATAAGAATGGCTTCAAAATTCAAGAATGATTACGTCAATGTAATCATTGTAACAGCTGTGTTAACTAAAGTAAGAGAGGTCAGTGATTAGTTTTTCAATTTGACGTTCAGGTGACCGTGCATCGTGATAAATTCTTATAATAACACCCACCAGATGTACTAATTTCTCAAGTTTATTTTTGGAATAAAACTCTACATGTTTCGGACAGTTCCTCTGTCCTTCATCAGGAGTTTTTCAGCTTGCTTGCAAACTGTTAGCAAACCTGTATGACATATATCATTGCTGTGTGTACAGTGAAGAACTCCTGATGATGGACAGACGAACTGTCCCAAACATGTAGAGTTTTATTCCAAAAATAAGTTCGAGAAATTAGTGCATCTAGTTGGTTTTATTATAAGAAGTGAGTGATTAGTTTCACTCGCCGGCCGCTTTATCTCCAGGGGGCAGAGCCCCTGATACCTACTAAATTTATTACTGCCTCTAAATATCAATACAGACACAACCATGGCGACGATGCGGAGCTTTCGGATTGTCTGTTCAAGCAACAACAGAACTTCCCAGAATGTCCAACTAAATGTTATCAGCCACTCCTGGTGCATTCCGGGAAAAGCCACAGCGGCCCCACTGTATCTTACACAAACACACGTAACTTATTTGCCAGGTACGATACAGTACACAGCCACCTAGTGCCAAAGATACTAAGAACACGTCAAACCGTACTTCTTCCCTTTCCATCCTTCATGCTGTACCGTCAGATCTGCTATTAAACGTGTTTCGCTAACGCGAACTGGGTGATACATGACTGATGAACGTGTGAACGCTGTTTGTACAACGCGAACTTTCGCATACACGTGTTGGCAATTAAGCGATTTCAGCGAAGAGTGTGAAGATGTAAGGTAGGATGACGTGCCAATTTTTTTCCCTGATCTGACCCTATATTTATCACGCGATTTTATACAACGCGAAGTCTCACAAGAACGCAACCACGTGTTACTGCAGAACTGACTGTACTAATACACCGACAGTTCTCCCGTACAAGCTTTGTGGATAATGAACCCCATTTCACAATTCTTACTTTGTGCAAATTTAAGTTCTTTTGAAGTCACGGCAACTTTAAACAAATTTCGTCAAACTCTTACGAAGGCATATGTATCGAAATGCATGGAACACAAAGAATGCAACACCAAACTGAAGGCAGAGTCGTCCCTGTGCAAGTCACGAGGGCAAATGGAGGAGGAAAAGTATAGCTTCAGTAATTCTTAACCTCGACAACAGCTGTAGATGAGTGGTCAGCTTCATAAACCTGTCGCTGTACATTTGGTGCCCACTGACAGGAGGATGTGTGGGCCCCACAGCCTGGCTGGATACTGGACAAAAGAAACATCTCTTGCCCTTGACGGGAATCGAACCATGATTCCTCAGTTATCCAGCTCGTAGTATAGTTTCTATACCGACTCAAACGTTCCTGGCTCCCTATGCGTAAGAAAATGGTATAATTGTTAACACATCGCCCGTGAAAGACTGAAGTTTTTGCTGAATCATTTCATCCGTTCACAGGACGAAGTTTTCGTAAATAACGTTTAACAGATGGGTTCACATCTCACTGAAATCACACTGCGTTTATGTGACAAAGATCAGTCAGTGTAAAAAGGTATAGTTCACCCTAGAACAGGTCATGAAGGCCCAGAAGGGGGGGGGGGGTAGAGGTATAGCCCTACTCTTTCTCCAACCTCGGCGACAGATGGTGGGGGTGGTCAACGACACGTCCTGGCCGCTTTACCCCCCGGGGAAGAACCGGTAAGCATTGTACAGAATGTTGTATGGGCCCCAGGGCCGTTCTAGGCGGGTGCGGAAAATTTCGCCTCCACCGGGATTCGATCCCCGGACCGTATAGCCCGTACCAAGTCCTTATACCGACTACGCTATTACGGCCCACGATCACTTAGTGTTTCCGAGCCAACTAGAACACGGATATTCATACCAGAAGCGGGAAAGTTGCTGTTTCGTAAGAATGCAGCATAAGGTGTGTGTATGTAAAGTTACAGCTACTCCATAAAGGGTTGCGAAATAGGATTAAAATATTTTTGTCTGCCAAGGTTAGCGCACCGTATATGGGACTGTTTAAAGTGACAAACTCGGCAAAGAAAATAAAACGCTATCAGCATTCCATTAAGTTTTTTGTAACAAAAGAACTCGCTTCCTCAACCCGACCTCGATTCACATGCTTCATTTCCACTCCTCTGATGCTTACAGGAAGCCTATTTTGATTAGACAGTATCGACTGGAGTCTCTCACACTGGGGCAAGTGAGTAGATAACGATGCTTAGCAACAAAACAGTTAGGGCAGAGTTTCCCAAGTTTTCCTTTTGCTCGAGGACCCCTTTTGGCTTCAAAAATAACCATGGATTCTCACATCCTTGCTCACGCAAAAATACAGTGTCCGGATGACAGCCACTCAAAATTAGAACTTTATATCTCAGAACTGATTTTAGATAGAAAACTAACACATACCAATAGCATACGTAACAATGCATCGCATGATTTGACCTTAATTAAAATGAATGTCTCTCGTTTCGTAGGTGCAGAAAGTCTTCTTATTAAGATACTGTACCGGTCATACGAAATGAAAACATCGCCAATTAAAGAAGCTGCTCCATTATATTTAACACAGCATTATTCCTTTGATTACAAAAAAAAAAAAGTAAACTTCAAAGTATCCATTACAGAACTGTATCCAAGCATCCCCTGGGAACAGTAGTGCACCCCTTGGGATCCGTGGAGCACGCTTTGGGAACCACTGGGTTAAGGGAATCTCTGGGTCTGAGACACACGAAGTATGTAACAAAGGTCTGGAGAAAGCCGATCCCGGTGGCCGTGCGGTCTAAGGCGTGGGTCTGCAGCCGCTCGCTTGCTGGGATTGTGGATTCGAACCCCGACGGGGGCATGGATGTCTGTCCTTGTAGGTGTTGTGTGTTGTCAAATTGAGGTCTCTTCGTCCGGCCGACCCCTCCTTCAGACGAGTTCTACCAAATGTGTGTGTGTGTGTTTCATTGAGTGTGATCAGGTGCAACAATACCTCTACACCTACAATGATTACGTAGACAGAAATGAAGACTACAAAAGAAAGAAAGAATGGTATGAAGGAAACTATATATTATCACGAGTTCTGTAATCTGTAATCATTACATAATACTGCTGAGATTAAATCAAGAAAGATAAAAATGTTGAAGCACGTGTACAGGAAACAACAAGCGTTCAAAAGTTATGTTGGTAAACCTGACATGAAGAGCGTACTTAGTGTGGATGGGATGGCAGTATTAAACTGCGAGGTATGGGGGTTATCGAGGTGATTCCAAAATTTCCGTCTGCTTAGACGTGACTACGTGTAAGACAGTGAAAAGGTGTCTTTGCGGTAGAACAAGTCTACCTCAAGCAGACGGCAGCATTCACCGCAGCACTGGTACTGTTAACTATGTACCAAGCTACACATTGTCACATCCAGAAGACCACCGTCTTCTACGTCCCACGTACACAAACCGGATGTGAAGGCGTTAAACAGCTAGAGAGCTCAGGATCGTGCCCCAAGAAGGACTTTCGTACGAGCCCTGTTCAATCAACGGGATGCATTTCATTACACTCGCTGATTGTTTTATCATCTTGACACTCTGAACTTCTGATACTTTCTTAAGCTCACTGTCTGATCCGAGAGGGCGCCACATGACAGAACGAAACTAACTTTCACAGTTGGGTCATGACACCCACCGAGGTCTCGACACAAAGAAGAACTGGCTGAATAACATGACTCTTGACACTGATATTTGTATATGGCTGATGGTCTAAACAGACTGCGATAAAATTCTGAGTACCGAACTTCCCCACACGATATACACGCCATACTACAACCCTGTGGGTGCAAAACGGCTTCGAATTGCCAAGTAGCCCAATACCCTGTGTTCTTTTCCATCATTTAGACAAGCCAGTCATTTGTAATAAGCCAAACGTGCTAAAGGACAAAGTTGCCCCTTTCCTTTACTTCAGGTTTACCATACTTTTTGGACCAAAAAAGACGACATTTTTGCAAAAATTCTTTACGTTCGTAAAAAATACCCCTACGATGTGGGACGCTACAACCGATCCCGCTCATATTCCTTCGTGTACTAAAAGCAGAGACAACAGATAGAAAGGAAGAGATACAGAAAGTAGTACGTTAATCCTTTAAACGTCGAGTTAAATCCCATCTGCCATTTTTGGCATTATTAGCTCACCATATTCTCCACGTTAGCAGGATAAGGGTTAATACGATATCTCGCTCCTACTTCAGGCAACAACGGACTTGCAGGCCGTTATTAATAATGACTTCTTGTGAGAAACCTTTGTCCACTTTCCGCTGAGTGTTTTCGTAAGTTTCTTTGCCGACAGCCCGACAGGCGACAAAAATACATCGTCATTTAATTACGAACATTTAGTTTTCATAATTCCTGACAGACGTTTTTATGATAATGATATAACAGGAGAAAATCGCTCACATTTTCAGGCCGAACTCAAAATCCATCCTCTTGATATCATGATGTAAAAGTAGATGTGTTCTTTCAGACCTAAACAGTGTAATGGTGTGCAAAAAGGTGCATTGAAGTGACGTGTGCATTAGTATTTATTAAACCGCCAACTGCAACTGTTGCTCGCCTTGGTGAATTTCTCCCTCCTCCCGCCCCCTTTCATTGTCTGCCTATTCTCAACCACACACCTCCTCTTTCTTCACCGTCCTTACAGTAATACCATTACTGATATGAGTGGATGACATTCGACAATGAGGAGGAATCACAGTGACATTAATGGAGGGTACTGGGTAAAACAATAAAAAGTAAAATGGCAAGAATTCTTTTCGTTTAACAATGGAGTGCTTTTTCATGCGAATTCGAATCTTCTACCCGGTACATAAAAAATCCGAGAAGAACAGTTCTTCGCCCATCAGCAGTAATAAATCCGAATTGTTGTCTCTCTCTCTCTTTGGGGGGGGGGAGAAGCGATGGCTAAAACCCCGGATAATTTGTCCTTTGAGAAAGTCCGCCCAGACGTGCATTTTTATGTCTCAAAAAGAGGACATGTCCGGAGGAAAGGTGTCTGGCAACCCCGATGTAGACTGCAACGAATACAGCGTGTCTTCAGCAAGACGGCGAGGGTGCTAGCCCTCGGCAGCAACACGTCATATGTAGTATGTGATAATAGCAAAAATGTACTACGTACATCCGTCAACAACAACAACAACAACAACAACAACAAAAAGTATGATACCAGTAGGTTAAAGGGTATGATCATCTCAGAACAGTCAACATGCGAAGATATGCCCACGCCTCAGTGTTACGTCATATGTACATTTCCCTTCTTGTTCCTTCTTCCACGCTGCGAAGGATAAAACAGCGGATTGTAATGTTCGCACGCTTGTTCAGGCCACTACTTACAATATGTGGGCTAGTACCTGCCCATAGTTCAAAGACCTCAAGTCCTGGATTTTAATCTCGTGACTTACAAATTCATGAAAAGTCTAATTACAAAGAAATTCACAGCACGCCGACACTAATTGTAAGTAGACCAACCCGCCTTCCAGACCTGTGTGCATATTACAGTGCTGGCGCTCGTCCTATTCCATTTTCAATAAAAGAAAGCCAACTGCTGTTCCCGGGAACTCGGCCATGCTATTTTTATTCTCCTGGAAATAGTCACATTTAGGCCGGGGTTTGAGGCCATTCGTTTCCAGCATGTCCCCTTCACATTCCAACCATCTATTATCAACTGTGTCCAAACACTGAATTCTTTCATACATCCCTCAAGTAATAATGCAACGCCTTTCACGTGCATTTGTCATGCACAGCCAGCCTGGTGGGATGAGTGTTAATGGTGAATTCGACAGAAGGCGGAAGTGGCCGTGGATTACTTAAAACATTAACCACCCGGCTACAATGCGCCGGTACTCTTCGAACACCATACCTTTCTGATGTTTTTGCGACTCTTGCATCCATTGACCCTGACATTCATAAACGACAAACAAAGCCAATAAACATGTATCTACCTTGTCGTTATCTCTATCAGCAAGTTCTACACATAATTAGCTTCCCCGCGTGTTCATTTCTCGAGGCTTATTTGAACCGGAACAATATCGCAAACACACTCGACTTACACTCAGGGAGGCTGGTAAATAATGGGGGTATCTCTATTATTCGAAACCCCCCCCCCCCAAAGGAAAACCATTTCCCTTGCATTTTAAAGCAGATTTACAAGCTTACGCCATAGCAAAAAAGCGTTTCAAACAAATTCTTATAATAAAAGCCAACGAGATGCACAATTTCTCGAATTTATTTTATAAAATACTCTACGTGTTTCGCAGAGGTCAACTGTCCATCACCAGGAGTATTTCAACACTGTATACACGCAATAGGTATTTGTCATGCTAGTTCTGTTGACTGTCGCTAGCGACAGCCAACAGAACTAGCTTTTATTATAAGAATATATAACGATGCACGGTCATCCGAATGTGAAAGAAGTTTCAAACAAAATTATCAGATCTTCATGGGACCTACACTTTGCCATTTACCCAACTGTGGTACGAAAAGCCGTTCTGGGGCAACTCGATAGAGTTCGAACTAAGCGCAGTGTAACATAGGGGTTATACTGTAACATCATGCACCAAAAGTAAATATCCGTGACAACTTGTATTAGTGTAACACATAAAGAACTACGTCCACGTGGGGTAAATAGGCAGGGAGAACAAACGTGCTGACATGCATGACCTTCCCGTCAAAAGAATGCCAAAAGAATTCCTGAAAACGGCCCAATATCTACAGGCAACCTTCTACCGTTTATAAACTTCACTATGGCGCATAAAATTAACAATAAAAGCAGAAGTTACGGCTACCTATTTAACTTACCTTTCACAGCTAGTAATAGAGAGTACAAATACATCACTTTGATTTCCATCGCACAAAGCGTACGGGCAGGAAGGAGAAGAGGAAAGAAAGTGTGAAAAACCTACTACCTTTCATTACTTAATAATACAGTAAGACAGTGTAAACCTGAGAGTTCTTTGCTTTAACTGCACAAAACATGCAGTGGAAAGGAAGGAAGAAAATATAAAAGCGATAAATAAGACAGAGACAACATACAGACACGTGTACAGTAAAGTTTACACGTAACGGATGTTCTGCTCCAAATGCATTTGTAAATATCGGTTTGTGTAACTACTCTGTCTACTGATAGAGCATTATTACCGTCATTCAGGCCAATCACGGTCAAGCGGACAGTTGTCAACTTAGAATAATGCATTTATTTACATTTATTTCAAGGAGACTGGAACTGCGCTACAAGCCGAAAGGTCGCGGGGTCGATTCCCAGAAGGGTCTTTGGGGGGGGGGGGGGACGGTACGTAGGGCTGACAACCTTGCCACCTTCATTTTCTGATTGTTTACAAATTCTGGGCGCCTCAACCTCCTGCAGCCCTAAGGGCGTGTCCAGGCTGTACAGGGATAGCCTGAGCTATACAGAACTTAACGACTAGAAGAAGTGAATGAATTGGAATGGACGTAGACGGAACTGGTCGTTGTCCAACATTTACCTCCAAGGACGAGGAAAAGCCAAAAAAAAAAAAATCGAACAGTACATGTGCTGGGATTCGAAACGGGCAATTCTCAAAATGAAGTGACAAACGTCTCCGCTTGAATCAACTTGTTCGGGACTCAACGACCTTCAGAGGGAGGTGAAAGAAACACCTGGATAATGACGATAACAAATGCGGGGTCGCAAAGTGCTCGATGAAACAGATGAAGATTCGGAGCACACCAAAATCATGGGCGCACAACGGCAACAAGCTGTGTTCGGTCCTGAACCCAGGACTGTCCCTCTAATGAGGATACATCATGCATAAAGGCTTGACCAATTTCACAGCGCTAAATCACATAATAGCTTAAATTAAGTAATATAAAGTTCCATAATTAGGCGAACTGTAGGGCTAATACCCAGGGTCTTCCTGTGGGGAGCCGAAAAATTCATGTCAAAATGACTAATTAAGTCTCTGCAACACCATAGATGCCTAATCTCATTTAAAGCACACGCTGCTACAACGATATCCCTCTTCTTTCATCTGCAAGTTTTATGTTCAAAACCACGTGGTATCAATAGTCTGACAACAACCAATCTCAACTTGCAGCAAATGCATACCATGGCAGCTGACAGATGCAGATAGCATCGAACAGTGTTTGGAGTATCTGTTGCATCTGGAATACAACGTACCAGTCTAGCTCTGACAACTCAAATATTTTTAATGTAAGACCAATAAAATACTGACTTAATCGACGAGTGCGTAACACAGTCACCCTTGTCTCTAAATTCCAAGGCGGATGCTTCCGTAGCGATACCTTTTAACCCGATCTTAGGTGCAGATACTCCTGCAAATTTTACGTTTTAGGATTTCCAGAAGTCTCATCTATCGCTGGCGTTTTGTGACAGCCACCTACTGAAGGCGACATAAACCAGCGGAACTGCTGCAGTATTAGACCTACTCCACAGCGGAAATTTCCGGTCGTGATTTCATACGCCGATACAGTCCTTCGCTCTTCTGAGATACTAGGCGGGATAGACGGTTACCGACGTTTCAAGAGAGCCTGTCGGTCCCATCTTCAGGGCTCAAGAAGTCCAGGGGACTGATAGGCCAACCCGAAACGTCGATAACCAGATACCGACCTATGCCGCGAGACATCCCAGAAGAGCAAAGACCTCAACTACACCACGGTGGAAGCCTAAAGTAACGTTTCTCCATTCCGTCCTGCGGTCGTACACACTGAATATGAAAGAAACTCGAATGTTTGAGCAGCAAAAATTTATCTTCCTCCAATAAATACGTGTACTGCATTGCGTAATATGAGTAGCCCCAAATTCTCAGCACTCACTTCCACTTTTTTTTTTTTCACATTTGGTTGAAACTGGATCCCAGATAAGACACCGTTTCCCTACAAGAAGAAATCACGATAAACTGTCACATCAATCATAACGATCCACAGGTGGGCACAATACAACTGACTCATTCTGCTGCAACAGTGGAGCCAACTGTAGGCCTGTCAGGTACGTTCTTCTCATCTCAATACTGCTACGTCCCTGGTTATGGTATCTCACTGACTGAGTACATTACACAGAAAATGGCAGGCAGACTATGACTAACTTGCACCAGAGGCCAAACAGATGACTAACCCACTTAAAGACTGCTGGAGTGAGTCAATACCTCTCATACTTAACACGGATTCACCCATCAACTAAGGACAAAATGCACTGTTTGACTTCCCGCAGACGAACCTACACACAACAATGTATCAATTAATATACCCAATAACGCTTTCTCTCTCTCTCTCTCTCTCTCTGGAGATAAAACGTGTACAGAACCAATACCCAAGAAATCCGTTTTAATATTATCCTAGCAATTGAGTCCAAATTCCCACGTCTACACGCCTAACCAGTTTTCATACTTCACCGTTCCCACTGATTCCCGCATACAAAATTGTTGTTGTTGTTGTTGTTGTTGTTATGAAGCCGGTACTGACGTGGCAGCAACGTTCTAATCTTCAGTAACCGATTCTAGGCCACGTCATGATACTATGGTGTGGCCTTCTCGTAGTTTCTCTTAGTCATTTTAAGCGAATTCGGAAATGGAACGTTCAAATAAGCTTCGATCTGCTCCTTTCAAACACTGTCCGCTTGCAATTCACTATCACTTTCTAACCTCAATCACTAGAACAAGTACTTCAGTTAGACGAGAATCAATCAAAAGATAGGCAAGCTAACACCACAGACATCAGACGTACATGGATTCACTCCCTTTTTAAGTTGTATCGACAAAACGAAATCACGTTCACAAGGGTCTGTACTGTACACAACTATCGCCGAGACGTTTATAATGCGCCGATTCGGACCAAAATATAGCTAGTGTGACAACGTTTCGTTTATAGACCAACGATACCAATTTACGTGGAAATCCGAATAGCAGTTTCACAAGTGAGACATACGGAAACTTACTTCGGGAAACGTGAGTTGTTGCGGTATATCTCCATATCACATTCTTTTTGCACAGTCACGAACAGCGCCTGTCAGCTTCGTCACGTCCGTTCATCCGTCTGTCCGTAAATATCAGGAGGGCTCCCCCCCCCCCCCCCCCCCCCATTTCCCTGACCCCTTATACTTGGGGGTTTTTTCATAATTTTTTCCCTAAAACCAAAATTAATAAAAAACAAG
>Ga0123352_10011212_pt1 | contig 14113 bp, 7 predicted proteins | sample TergutLab28metaG_FD_89700 | JGI IMG/M metagenome (GOLD analysis project Ga0123352, IMG submission 89700) | Labiotermes labralis P1 segment gut microbial communities from Petit-Saut dam, French Guiana - Lab288 P1 | ecosystem: Host-associated > Arthropoda: Insects > Digestive system > Gut ...
ATTCACTCTCTACATGTTTCGAGCTTTCTAGAAGCTCATCATCAGGAGATCATTCTTCCTGTACAGTCAGCTTTCTGGTATATGGTATTTGCTGTAGCCCTCCCGTTCTCCTACGTGTTCTGCTCCCGAGCAGGAAGAATGATCTCCTGATGATGAGCTTCTAGAAAGCTCGAAACTTGTAGAGAGTGAATGACGACTACCCATGAAAATAAAGGATAGTCTACAAGTGACATCGTGTTGGTTACTTTAAAGTATTATTTTATTATTTACGCATATTGTTTCACGGTGTTACTATAAACAGGAACTATTAAATATTCAAAAATGGCTTTGTTCCGTAGAGTTAGTTAGTTAATTGATGACTTAACTTAGTTAATTAGAGTTTTAGTCATTCCGTTAGTTATGCACGTTGTTTTACGGTGTTGATAAGTACGTATTTAAATATTACAGTCGTCATGTTATTTTAAAAAATATTTTTATGTACAAAACGTACAATTATGCTATGCCTGAAAATGGCACACTAAAAGACCAAAATAAATACTGCCGTACCGGCTGTAACGTTTAAGTATTTGTTTGTTGTATATTTAACCCATATTTTTATACTTTACAAACATGTCCCCTTTCTTTGAAAGAACTGTTCACAAATGTTTGAAAACAGAAGACTTGCGGAAAATTTTCAAAATAACATGGGTGAACAAATTCTCAGTAAGATGTTACATAATAAGGAACTTCGTCACTCACAGAGCTTTTACTTCTTATTGCAGTGGCGATGAAATTTGACTAAGTATATTGAATAGGGACTAGGGGATGTAGGAAATACTTTGAAATTTCTTATCAAGAATTCTTTTGCTCTTGGCGCATGGAATGGAGAGGAGGGAACTGCAGGAATACATTAAGGTGGGGTGTTAATTTGGGGATGGAGGGCGGATAAAACTGGCTCAAAATCTTGTGCAGGTTTGAGACTTCGTATTAAAAACGCACTGGACTTTTGCCTTCTAGACCTCGAGTCCCTCAGTCAGCTGACTGTTCACCTTGTCATTAGTCAGTGTTTTATTTATTTAATTAACAATTAAATAGAGTTGCAATTAAGCGCATACAAAATTACATCTGAGGACCGTGCATTGTTATATATTCGTACAATAGAAGCCAACAAGATGCACTATTTCTCAACTTTATTTTGATATAAAACTCTACATGTTTCGGACAGACTTACTGTCCATCATCAGTATTCTTAATACTGCTTTATTTATGTTGACTGTCTACTAGAAGGCAGTTAACATAGATGGTATGACAAATACCAATTGCTGTGAGTACATTATCAAAACTCCTGATGATGGACAGTAAGTATGTCCGAAACATGTAGAGCTGTACATCAAAATAAAGTTGAGAAATTGTGCATCTAGTTGGCTTATATTATACGAAGAAAACTGCATATTTTGGCTTTACTTTGAGTCAGACGTAAAGATAGATCACTTCTAGAAAATTAAGTTCTATTTGTGAAGTTATCATACTCACTAGAGAGCACCTAATGGGGAAAATCTCAAATTGTGGAAGTTTATATTCGGAAGACCATTAAATGTAGCAGTGCATCATAAAACCATATCAAAACATACGTGGAGGAGTTAAAGTAGTGCAGAAAATATCAAATCCGTATGAATTAGCGAAATGTTAATTTTTTAAAACTTTAAAGAGAATATGTGTAGAAAAATTTTGGAATTCTTAAACAGAAATATGAGGATGTGTCATTCTACAACAAAAGTATTTCCAAGCGGAACGCATGTAGATTAATTTTCTGCTGTTTAAATGTCTGGTCAATATTACGTATTTGTTAGTAAGTATTATCATCATAAAACACGAAAAGTAAAACAGTTCCCTCATTACCTTGTGCTGTTATTCTAAAAACTACAAAAACTATCACTTTAATAAGAGTTGCTTGTAAAAAGCTTGACATCATACGTCACGGAACCACAAAGAGAGCATTTTGATCTCACATGCTTAATTTTGTTTCTTTAAAGGTAGTAAAACAGGCCCGTAATAGATAGACAGACATTTAGAATTTGGCGACATGGTTTGGGCTGGACTTGTAACTGGACTCCATTTACTCTGACGTCATTTACCATCTATCGCAGTAAAGTGGCGGCTGCCGTCTGGTAGGAGAGCCGGCGTGCTTTTCCGGTAGGGGCGGGACTTTGTACTTTTCCATCATATCTGGACTGACTGCATCCCAACCAGCATCCTTGCAGACGGATACTGAACTCACTCCTTGGAATTTAAATGACCGGGACGTAAAAGTGACTACTGAACTCCGGGGTTAAGAATGCACGAAGCTTTATCTATGTTTCGGCTACACATATCCACTCTCGCGAACCGCTATATCAGTTCATTCGTCCCGTTTTTAATTTGGAAATAATTATATTATCTGCCAAGGACTGTTCGTTTTAACATGTGACCACTGGAGTACATAATAAGGCTATCACTTTCATGTGGGGCACGCGGTGGCTACAAGCCGGAAGTTCGCGGGTTCGATTCCCGATGGTGTCAATGGAAATTTTCATAGACATAATACTTCCGGTCGCACTGTGGTTCTGGGGTCGACTCAGCCTCTAACAGAAATGAGTACCAGGAATATGTCTCGGGGGGTGAACCACCTTCATCTGCCGATTGTCTTGAAATCAGGGAATATCAACCTCCTGGCACCCAAAGGGCCTTTTCAGACCAGTAATGGCTTTCTTATCAATTTCATTTACGTTTTTCCAGTTTGTCACATTTTTTGTTGTATTTCTGAGAGTTTTTCGAATTTATATGTTCAGTTTTTGCCAAGTCACTATATATCATTATAATATGTATATATTATAATTATAAACTTTGGTTTTGTTCAGATTCCGATTTAGCTAGAGGGCAGATTTGTCAGCATCTTCTCTGGTGGTACCATAACTTCTAAACTGAACTTTAAGCTATACCGAGGCAACGGAAATATGTTTCGTTCTAGGTGGGGTAAATGATCTCGAAAATTCTCCCATTCTACCTGTGTCGCATTTCCCCGTGCCATCCAGTCCACCGTATCTGTCTGCTAGTGAATATTACCACTACGAACATCCTTGAGAAAGTGATGGTTAGACGACTGCACAGGACCAAAAGAATGGAGAGAAAAATTGCAGGTCTCTTCGTGGGACTTTGCTTCATGAATTAATGTCAAGTCCACCAATTCTTATCTTTAACTGCAGACATCCGCCTGTCTGGCCCGTCTGATGGAGCCAGGCTTCAGACTCAAAGTAATGGGCCTACTGTATGTGAGTCTCCGGCCTCTCCCAATGGAGGGTCGTATTCGATCACAGGCTGGTCCATATGTGGGATTTGCGATGGATAAAGTGGCAGTGGGGCAGGCTTTACTCAGGGTACTTCAGTTTCTCCTGTCAGGCTCATTGCACCAATGCCTCTTGCCCATTTACTCATCTTCCATATACGCTATCCAATTTTAGCAACGAAGACAGCCGTTCTGTCTCCGCTGGGCTGTACAACGAATTCTTATAAATGACAATTCAGTCTTGTACTGGAGTATTGATTTCCGAACAGATTTATACGTGTATGGTATTTGCATCCTTTTAAACCCTAAGACTTATTTTATGTACCACCAGCTTCAACATTCAGAGATTCTCTGTTCCGCCCATAATACATTTATGTATTTTGCATGGGTCCCAGAACAAATAGCGATTTTTCTCAATACAAAATTAACTTATCGGTTTTATAACCAAGGAAGAGAGTGTTTACTGCGCGGTACGAACTGGGTCTTTAAATCAGACAGATACAGTTTCGTCCTTAAAGGGTAACGATAAACGTACTTTCTAAGGTTATCAGTCGTGTGGATACAAGCTTTTTGTTGTAAATTATACCTGCACATCGTGCCTGGGTGTTTTTACTCTCGCCTTCTCTACAGCAGCCTTCGAACGTTTGGCCAACAATTGCCTAATACTGTCTGTTGGAAGGTTAAACATGTAGTCTGGTAAAAATTTTCAGATGATTTGGCAGAACTTGGTGCTTCTATGTTAAACGTAAGTAAGAGTTATTAAACGATTTAGCCTATTAAGTACCATCGTTAGGTTTTTTATTTTTATTTTACTATTTCATTTATATATACACTCACGTACTGTACCACATTTATATATCTTGAAAGCCAGTGTTGGCCACAGATATATAAGTTTCCAATAAAATGAAATCTGGCTGCAGGTACATTTCCTTGGAATCTGTACTTGATATAGTCTGCTGTAGGACCCGTAATAAGATTTTATGTTACCGGTCAGCTTGTTGGAGAAACTACTGGCACAATTTTCGTTTCATTCATTTAAAAAAAATTGTTACTATTCAAAATGATAATTCAAAATGATAATTTATCTTATGCCAGTTTCATACCTGTTTATTGTCTTTTTCGCTGTAAAAACTTGTAGCAACGGGTAACAAATATCAATAGATCTGAATAATGACGTTTCAAAGAGAGCGTAAGTTCGTAACAGGTGACTCTGCAACATGTACAGCACGTGTGAGCTAACAGAACTGTTGCGATATATCAAATTTCCGCCGCGTTAAATGTGAGACCTTCATCCTTAAGAGGGGTGTTGCGCAGCGTTGTTTGGTCGGATGTACCGACGTTTCGGGAAATCATATCGATCCCGTCTTCAACGATCAGGCTATTCATTCTTGGACTGAATGATCTTTGAAACTTCAGTAAGCAACCATCAACTTAGTTCGCGTAATATCTCAGAAGAAAAAGGCCTTGAACTTATCACGCACTGAGATACTAGCAAGGCAGCAGCGATATGCTACTTTATTCCCTGTGATTTTCCGATTCCTTTTCTTTACTGCAGCGGCACATACGTGTCTCGAGACTGTCCTAAATTCGTGTCGCTGGTGTGAAGTCCGGTGTTGGGGAGGGCCATGCTTACATAACGTAGCAGAATGCCATCCCACTTGATACGACACAGTGGGAGAATCGCTGATTTCTTTAGCGGCAGAAAGAGATGCAAGGTTTTGTGTAAGGTTCACTGTATGGAATGTAATTCTGCTGCACACTTCAGCAAATAGTATCACCTATCTCCCATTCAGCAATAAATCTGCACGTGTATGATTCTGCCGTTGTTCTCTTTATTGGAAAGAACTGTTCCTTAAAAGGACCCCGTGACTTATAGATAAACAAACACAAATGCACATTCATACACACACATTCCACACGTTATACAAAGAGCAATGCAACGGACGGCTGTCTGACGATAGTCCTGCACTGAGACCAGTGTTTCACATCTCCAGTTGCGTAAATTCTCTGTCCATTGTAAGAATGGAACACATAAAGAGACTGCAATAATTGATACCATGTCCGCTCTACCGACCCCAGACGAGGTGACTGACCTTTCTGAGGCCTTCACCTCGTCCAGCATGCCTCTGTGGATGAACGACATACGTAAGATAGCGACTCATTTCTGAAGACAAATTTTTGTTATATAAGGCACAGACTTTCAAAAGCCCTACTCTTCTGTAACAGAAAGAACTGCCAGTGCATGTTACCAAGATTCAATAGCGAATGAATATTTTATAGACCCTATATATATATATATGAATAAAGGGGTACTACTTTCTGACCTACTTTCCTTCCTTGAAAGGAGTAAACTAATGGCTTAAATATTATGGAGCTTTTGCTCCTCTACAAAGCCGAGTAAGAGAGTTGCTATCGATGGGTAGTCTATATTATGCTCGTTTCTAGCGCTGTTTCAAGAATACATGTAAAACACAATCTGCTGTAACCTAATTTAAATTATGCGAAGTAAAATTAAGGAAAATTTTGCCCTAGATCAGGCCATGGAGGACCAAAAGGGGAGTAGAGTTATAGCTCTACTATTTATTTAACTTTGCGACTAGATATGGGTGTGTTGCCAACGTCATTCCCCGGTCGCTTTGCTTCCCGGGAAAGAGACACGATACCTACTGTACAGGAGGCTGGATGGGCCCCTCGGCCGGTCTGGACGGGTGCGGAAATACTCGCTCCTGCCGGGATTCGATCATTGGACCTTCCCGCGTGTAGCGAGTCGTTATACTGACTATAATGTCCCTGCCCACGATTGTACAAAGTAAAGTTTTGTGTTAATAACTTGCATACTCGTCCCAACCTGGATTCGAACAATTATGCGAGAGCTCATACGAACGGTACTGCAGGTACGTCTTCTTCTAATGTAATTAGACAGCTAAAAAGGGAGAGTCAGTTATAACAATGGCGCTGAAAATATTTTATTTTATTTGTTACTCATGCTAAATGTTTCGGCTTATATTAAATTCGTTAACGGACGACAGTTTAAATACATACGTGCGAGCAAAATACTGGCCAACTTTAAATGAATAATGAAATAAATTAAGATTTCAATTGTACATTACAGCATTTCTTATTGTCATTTAGCCGAAACTTCGTGTATTCCTAATGACACTTAACTGCCGATCCTAGTATCCGCGCAATCTAAGGCGTGGGTCTTCGGCCGTTCGCTTGCTGGGTTTTTGGGTTCGAATACCACCGGAGGCATGAAAGTTTGTGTCTTATGAGTGTTGTATGTTGTCAGTTTGAGGTCCTCCGTCGGGCTGATAACTCTTCCGGATGAGTCCTACCTAGTGCGTTGTGTCTGAGTGTGATCGTGAATCCTCGACAGGGAGGATGCACTGGCCCACTAGGGGCTGTTACGCCATGTATAAATGATACATAATTATGCATTAATCTAACATATTAAAACACGTAATGTATTATATGTACTTCTCTTAAAAACTGATACTCGAGTTCCTCCTTGGAACGTGCACACGTGTTATGAACGTGTGTTGTGCACATTAGAAGGGGCAACTTAATTAACGATTTAACAGAAGTACTGCCGGTCCCAGTGACCGCGCGGCCTAAGGCTTGGGTCTACGGCCGCTCGCTTGATGGGATTGTGGGTTCGAATCCCACCGGGGGCATGGATGTCTGTTGTGAGTGTTGTGGCTTGTCAGGTAGAGGTCTCCGCGACGGGCTGGTCACTCGTCCAGAGAAGTCCTACCGACTGTGATGCGTCGTTGTGTGTGTTCTAGAAACCTCAAGAATTAGGAGGCCGTGGCCGGCGTTGGACCGCAGCGCCACAGGGGAAAAAAAGCAGATGTACTAGTCTATTATATTATGGATTTTAATATATCATTTTTATGTACCATTATTTATTGTTACATAAAATATCGGATAAACGAAAATAGGAAATACGAATTTGCATTTTTAGAGATCAAAATTATTTTTATTAATAAGCTGCTGTTTACAAGCACTTTTCTAACGCATATGTTTTTAAACTGTTGTGTAACGATGGCTTTTATACGAGCCGAAACATGTAGCACAATTACGAGGGACAGTAACACATTGTCAACACAACAGTTCCGATTGGCGGTCCTGCTTTATTTATTGAATTATTTACGCATCACAATAAGATGTCTGACCCTAAAATCAGGCCGGTTTATAATTTTTTCGGTTCTCTTCTTTCTTTCTTTCTTTCTTGGATTCAGCTGTTAAGTTGAAAAGTCCTCTTACAAATATCCTAAAGTATTTTTCTTCCTTCGAGTACGTGACCATTTATAAGTAAACAAGCAAAGTACCAATCATTAATTAACGCGAGTTTCTGAAGGGGCAGCTAAGAAAATGACATATTTAGAAACCACAATTAGGCTTAATTCAAACTCTGATTTTGAGAAGAAAATTGACAATGATGCTGACAGGGGAACACAGAATGAAGAAGGAGAAATGGTGGGAAAATGCTGACAGAGGAAAACCAAGTGAGTACGGAGAAATGGAGGAATGATACTGACATGGGAAAACTGAGCGAGGACAGAGAAATGATGGAATGATACTAGCAAAGGAAAACTGAGTGGGTATGGGGAAATGGTGGAATGGTACTGAGTGGGGCAACTCAAGTACTCGCGATGAATCCGCCCCAGAGCTTCTGCGTCCGCCACAATTCTTACATGCGTTGATTTCAGATTTTAGCCACATCCACGACGTGAGAGGCCGACGACTCTCCACCTGAGCCATGGTAGGCCCTCACTTTTAGTTTATGTACCATACCTGGCAGCGAATCTTCGCAGTAGCTTAGGTTCCCATGGCAAGTCACAGAAGGTATTGCACTTTATGTCATTAGAAACTAAGACATATTTTACCTATAAATTACATTTAGAACCTCGAATGACGGTAGGCTGTGTGTTATTTTGGCGCATACCGCCATGGAACAGAATATTATCAAAAAGGAAAAAATGTCTCCCCCCCCCCCAAATTCACATCTGCATAGTCACCAAACATCAAAGTCTTTTCGTCAGTCGAGCTGTATCACCAACCCATCACACGTTAACACGATCCATACTCAGTTTTAACAGAAACGGAATAACATCCACTGTTTTTAGGCTGACGGTGGGCTAATAACGCATGTGCATGGCTGTATTTCTGCGTCATTTTGTGATTTTCGCAAGACTCTCTATATCCCATTCAATCCACACGACCAATGTTGCATGTAAAACTACCCTACATTTTTATGTTATTAACGAATTACATTTTCTACCCTGTCGGGTAGACATCAGAAGAATCCCCCCCCCCCCCCTGCGTAATAGCCTTTAGTGGGCCAGGCCTCTCCCTTTTCGGACCCTCACTCTCACAACAAGGCATTCCACAATGGGTAAGACTCCTCTGCACGAGTGATCAGCCCGAGGCAGAGATCTATATCTGACGACACGCAACAGCCACAAGGGACAGACTTCCATGCCCTGCGGGATTCGAAACCGCAATCCCAGCAATCGAGCTGCTGCAGACCTAGGCCTTAGACCGGCCATCAGACGAGTAGCATGCACTATATGTGGGGAAGCATGAGGGGAAAGAAAATTATTCCTTTTGTGAGAGTGTTGCTAATCAAAAGACTCTTGGAACTGAAGTCGGTTTATAAATGAGACGATTTTTCTGTAGCATAGAAAGAACCATTAAGTCCGTACAATCAGTATTGTTGACGGTATGTGTGTGTGGTGACTCATACACATCTATGCTTCAAGCATGTGTTGTCAGGAACACTTCCCCGGATATAAAGTCACGGCACGACATTAGGTGGACACTATAGAATACCGGTACAGGTACAGCCACGCGTTCATAATTTCGGTACGAGTTAAACCTGGGTTCTCATCTTCACGTCGTGGCCGGTTTATGACACGGGAAAATGCCGCCGGCTCCCTAGTAGGATAGGAAGCTTGGAGGCCCTGTGGCCTGTCTGGGGTTTCGGTAAAGAGTACAGTCTTCTTACCCCTGACAGCAGTCGAACCACTGCCCCACGGTTATTCAGACAGTGGCCTAGTCATTTAACGACTGAGCTATCCCGGTTCACATAAGGCTGACAACTTTACTCGGCTACACCACGAATTCATTTTGGATTATAGACTATGAAAAGGTAAACATGTGCTCTTGTTGCATTCAGGGCTATAGTCTAACTCAGCAGTTCAGGTTGATCATCTGGTTGTTCCTTTCCTTGTACGGGCAATCTTCGATATCACGTCTGGTTTAGATCACTCTCTCTGTCTCTAATGGGCAAGGGAGCATCGTTCTCTTACGTCATTCCAGTAGTGGATCCCGACTGTTATGCTGACAGTAGCTTATCAGACAGGCACTTTCTGAAAGCATTATTCATGAGCCTTATTAGTCCATACCATAACAAGAATCTTCCTATGTATATATGTTGTAACAAACAAACTCCGTGCATACGAACATTCGTAAGAAACTAATTCCTGGGCCTCCTTAACTTTTGGAACTGGAATGAGCAGGGAACTTTCTCTTCACGGAGTACGTTGACAACTAACAAACCCGCATACACCTGGTCATGAAATCTTGAGACCGTCGGTCGCTTGCGCCGTGCTTCGACGCATTGTATTTCGCTTGACGAGATTCTATTGCCATTAGTCTTGTATTCGGAGTCTAGAAAGCCCAAGGATGGAGACCAATCGCTCAACTATTCAAAAAACGTAGGGAGACATAAGATATTCCTAGACACAATAAGTGATAAGTAATTTGGGGACATTTCGAATTTACAGTCTTCATAATCTGTACGCTTTCTTTTCTTTACTGGTTAAGCGATCTGGCCTATTACGATCTAGTATTATTTCTGAAGCAAACAATGCCTTAAATAGTTGGTATGGCTTATTGTATTGCAAAATGGCTCATCGCAATATCCCTACAAATATGTACATTTTCTTATATCCATGACTCAAGCAAGATTTGAGCATGGGTTTGCCAGGGATCCGAATTCATAAAAGCGGAAGCTGTCAGTAATAATTCGTACTCGCATTTGGATTGTGGTTGTATAAATTACGCTGATGCGACGGAACATTTAATACCCCCTGACAAAATGAGAAACGCTTAGAATGCTGGTCTTAAAAGTACTGATTTAAGAGGTCACACTAAGAATACTTAAGAGCCGGGATAGGCTTTGTGCTGGGTCAGGAACAACATAATTTTTAACTTCGCCAAAATGTCCAGACCGGCTCTGAAACCCACCCAACCTCACATTAGACGAATATGGAGGTAAAGCGGCCGGGGCCTGAGGCTGACAATTCACCCTCATCTAGCGTCCAAGTTAAGAATAATTGAAGCTACACATTCACCACCCCATATGCCTTCATGTTGTGCAAAGGCACAAATTTAGCTTTATTTAATTTACCTTAGGTACCTAGGCACAAGCACAAAAAGGATCGTAGAGAAAGGAAGTGCTGGGACACAGAATTTGAGGTGTACTGGCACAGGATAAGTGTCAAATGGCGAACATGTGTACCTGTTCGCACACGTGAAGACTTTTTTATTACATAAATGTTGGATATTGGACCAGCTGAATAAGTGTCAAAAGTACATAGAAAACTTTGCACGATAAAGTTAATTATTATGATCGTGTGCAAAGAATGTAAAATGAAAGCATAAAAGAGAGACCATGCCTTATTTTCTACGTACCTCAGATCTGAATATATTCGAAGGATTTCCATTGTATTTAATATTGGGAAGTCTACACGGAATATTGTTTGGAACAATTTTCACTCTAGTTTTTATCGATAAGAAACAATAATCTTTAATTTACAAGAAGCTGAATTATACGTTTCTACTTGCCCCAGAACAACTTACCTTACAAAAGCCACCTGTGTAACACATAAAAACAGCTGCCTCTCGAACTCCATAACTCCCACTTTAAACATGTCTGTAGTGTTAATTTTTCAAAAAACCCAAGAGAAACGTCTTCTGACTTCGTGCAGCCTGACAACTTTATATCCGAATGACGTGAGGTTGGAAGTTCCTTTGGCAGTGATTACGAAGATAATCACTATTTGACGCCGTGCGATCTTTTAGTTTTATACAGACACTCAAAATACTCTATTTAAATTCATCTTCGAACCACTACCACTTTGAACCTGCCGATGGAGGCAGAAAATTCTCTTTAAACGTCAGAACACATCTACCAGTGTGTGTGTGGCGTCTCATCATACAAGACTCTTATCTTCAAATTTGAAGAATTCCTTTGTATTCCTTCCTGATAGTAAAAGGTTTCCAACACAGACGCCAGAACTCGAGACAAATTTTTTGTATTCCGTAGGATCGGGTAGTCCCCTGCACTCCAGTGTCTGAGCAGGGCCTTATCTACGCCACTGCACCGTTTCGATTCCAGGCCAGTCTGCGTGGGATTTGTGGTGGAAAGAGTGGCACGCGAACAAAATATCCTGCGGGTATTTCGGGCTTAGCTTGGTACTGTTCTTTAACCAATGTTCTTTATGCATTCATTCATTCCTTTATTACCAACGCTACTCCTATATAATATCAGCAACTGACCGCGCCATTAAATAGTACATTTATAAACCCAGAGGCACTCGTAAAAAAATTCGACTTCGGTTATAATGTCATGAAAGGGACAAAATACTTTTGTGGCTATAAATGAGTGTCGTTATGTCCGAGGAATATAATGTTATGCTTAACAGTAACGAATTAATTGGTACTACAGGATATCTGACCCTGTAGGCGAGGTGTTGGTATAAACCGATGTCGTTATAACCGGGTTCGACTGCATTTATTCCTACACAAGCGAATAAAAAACAAGTCAAAATTGTTTCGTTCCCGAGGAGACGAAGTCTGCTGTATGTTGTTTTGTGTTGCACAAAAATTAGTGTCATTTCCTGTAAGAATGTGATATCTTTATAGAGTTTTTTGTGTGTGTGTGTGTGTGAAATTATACTACAACTTCTTTTGAAAGGTCTTCCAGAATGGTAAATGCCGATGCACGACAAGTAAATTTCAATAATTTTATACATTTACAGTGTATTTATAAACTTCTCCGTAGGACTCAAATCTCTTGAGAAGTGACACTGTATTGTTGCTTGTGTGGTTCCCGACATTTAGAGAAAACCTAATGCCTTCATCTCCAAGGGTGAAAAAGAGACACTACTTGCCTTCCAAACATGGGAAAACTCTCAACCAACGGCACTGCTTCATATTCTAGAAGAGCTGAATCTTGAAACCCTCTGCTGCGAAGAATTCGAAAATCGAACAAAAAAAACTGTTCCTATTTGACTATAAAGTGCCCGAAGAAAACTGAGGATTAATAAACAATGTGACTGTATTTGAGAAGGCACTGTTGTACTATCTGATGTTAAGTTACTAATTTTTGGAAAGACTTGTTTCTCCGAAAAGTTTGAAAGTCTATAGCTTGTTATTCCTTGAGACAGGAATCTTCATATTCACAGCCATGTTAACCGAAGTATCACAAGTAAGGAGAAGCTGGCATAATTCGTACCAGTTATTATGACAGTTTAGCTGTAGTCATGGCTTCGACACAGTAAGGAGTGAATTAAGTATATTGGATATGCGGGTGCTGTGTGGCCCTGAACGTCCTGATAGAGTGCGTTAATGGCGAAGAAATTCCAAATTCCTTTTATCTTATTATTATTATTATACTCTTTATTTAGCTACTTAGTCGATAACTGTATTACGGTAATAAGAAAAAACGAATGACATGGTAAAAACGTGTTGTTCACATAGGAGAGAGGAGAAATGCCTGTCTTCGTGAGAAACCTGCATGAACAAGAAACCATGGAAGGCCTAGGCGCAGTTGGGAGATAATATTAAAAAGGATATTTAAAAGACAGAATGAAAGAATGTAGACTGGATTTATATGGCCCAAGATAGGGACAATTATAGGACTGCTGTGGGCAAGGGAATGATTTCTCGGTTTCCATACTATACGGAGAATTTCTGAACTTGCTAAGAAATTATCGGCGTCTAAGGAAGGGCCCCCTCCACGGAGTTAGTAACTCGCACTAGGCTTACATAGAAACGATGAATTGAATGATGGTGGATAACAGAACGGAAAGAAAATGGAAGGAACCGAGTCTGATCTCAGTTAAAATGATGTCATGTACTTTAGTAGATTGACTAGAAAATCAATCGGGATATTCGGGTCTTATTTATGTGGTTAAAAATCACGATCTCTTGGAGTGAAGGAATAAAATTAATTCTAAGTAACAGATGAGACTTAAGATTATGACGGCTGTCTACTAGATGACTGCTTTCTTCTGCGTCACGACACCGCGTAGTTTCGCGGGTAGGCCCTAGCACAAAATTTCCTTCATCGGGGGAGCAAACAAGTCCCTTCGAAACTTCCCAATTACATGGTATCACAGAAACACATTACTGTAGTGGTAACGCTCTAGACTTGCGTTCGGGAAGTGTGCGGTTCCAATCTTGGCAGGAATACCAACTACCCAGACTAAAGTTTCTTCGCGATTTTCTCACACCCTCCAGGCAATGTCGGGATATTACTCTCAGTTCACGCCACGGGTTTCTTCTTCCACATTTTCTCCGATTCAGTATTTGCTAATGATCCCTTTATTTGACACCGTATTTTCTGAGCTAGTGAGAGACTTACTAAATAAGTTACAAGATAAATAAAGATAAGAACTATATTAATAATTGTCCAACGAGATGCAACACAAAGCAGTCTATTTATTATTCTGCAAGTTCACTCTACATGTTTCGGGTGTCAACCACACCCATCGTCAGGAGTACACAAAACTGTAACTA
>Ga0123352_10011213_pt1 | contig 14112 bp, 5 predicted proteins | sample TergutLab28metaG_FD_89700 | JGI IMG/M metagenome (GOLD analysis project Ga0123352, IMG submission 89700) | Labiotermes labralis P1 segment gut microbial communities from Petit-Saut dam, French Guiana - Lab288 P1 | ecosystem: Host-associated > Arthropoda: Insects > Digestive system > Gut ...
AAATTTATTTTTGGAATAAAACTCTACATGTTTCGGACAGAGGAACTGTCCGAAACATGTAGAGTTTTATTCCAAAAATAAATTTGAGAAATTAGTGCATCTAGTTGGTTTTATTATAAGAATTTTTGGTGGGGTTACAAATATCTTTCAGTTGTACCGAAGCCACCGAAAAATGTCGAAACAATTGCTAACATAAAATAATGTTTATCACTCTGGCGGTATATGATGAATGGCTGTTCAAAGGTAATTTCGTTTCCTTATGAAAGAGAAATAAGTTATGCCTTGACGTGCCATAGGTCAGTAATGCCCTGTGCTAGCACGTAGTGCAACATACGTGCATGAGACAAGGACAGAACGTGAGGATGCTGGGGGCAGTTCCTTGGATCTCCATTATCTCCCGATTACTGGTATCATCGCTTAGCGAAGTGCTACCTGTGTTACTGACTTCTATTGCTCTGATGTTACTACCCATTCAGAAAAAGTTCGATAAATTCTCTAAGAGGTGTAGGAAGAAGCATACTCTTTCTACCGTAGACCCTAGGAATTAAGCAACTGCATTCTTCAAAATAACTGTACAATTGAGAACAGCAGCGAAATCATCATGTAGGCACTAACCTTTTGGTTCTTCTTTAATTGCGCACGTTGGAATTTTTAATTTTAAGACAGACAAGAACCCTTCAGTCATCCATTACTTTTTTGGAACGGCCATTATGCTGCCTGACTCGTACGACACTGTGCAAAGAGCGCAAGATACTTATTTTCGAATGATATTAGGGGTTTAATTCTGATGCGCTGTTCCGTTGGTTTATGACATGCAGCGGCTCTCATTTTTCTTTGGACTTCGTCCATTGCCTATTTTGTAATTAAAACTCTACGTTCTGGAAACCGGCTGTGCTTGTGTTCTCCGGTGCAAATATTCCTACGGGGTTCAACACCTATGTTGAAACCGGAGGATGGCAGCAGTGTTGGCTATCGAAAGTGACTGCAATAATTACATAATATGCTATGGACAGAATACAAAGAAAGAAGTGCTCTCAACATATTAGGGACTATTATAAAAGATGAGATGGAAAATTCTGGGTTAGATTCAGCTTTTTCTCATTTACATTTACTGCCGTCTTGTACATCTACGAGAACTGAGGAAAAGCAAGAGAATAAAACTCGAACGAGAAACTCGGTAATACATTCTTAAAATAATACCGACGAGATGCACTATTTTCTCAAATTTATTTTTGGAATAGAACTCTTACATGTTTCGGACAGTTTCTCTGTCCATCATCAGGAGTCTAGCACTGTACACACAGCAATACATACAGGTTATGCTGACTGCTTGCTAGCCAGCAGTCAGCATAACCTATTCCAAAAATAAATTTGAGAAATTGGTGCATCTCGTTGGTTTTATTATAAGAATATATCACGATGCTGCACGGTCCTCTGAATGCCAAACTCTGTATGTAATACATGTCAAATGCTCTACCACTCGTGACAAGCTGCTCCTTTTCATTATCCTACAGCATATAGTAATGATTTAACAGCCATAACATCGACGAATATAGACAAAGAAAATTATCGGCCCTTATGTTTTTTATATGGAAGTGACAGGTAGAGTCTACATAGAAGGTAAGCAAGCGGGAAGCAATCTGCTCTAATTAAAGCTTATGGCCCATCAACATTTATTAAACACGTAGTAAGAACGCGATAACGAAATTGGCGACAAATTCTCAAAAAATAAATATTCTGAGCGTGCCTAAATAATTAAACAGGCCTCCCTGAATCACAAAAAAAAAAAAACAGAAATGACTGGCATGGTTTTGTTAGGGGGAAGAATAAATTCACTAAATCCCTGTTATTAATGAGTTCGGAAAATTGTCGTCCCTTCTTTTTTGCAGAAATATGTCTTATCAAGTTACATAAAGAAATAATTTTGTCAGTGTCATGTATGGGTCAGTAACGTGATCTCGTACTTTGAAGGAAAAACATTGTTTGAAGATTCTTTAAGAAAAGGACTGAAGGTAAGAGATATAAAGTATTTGAATATGTTAGTAATTAAGAAAGTAAGAACTTTAGATATTACATCAGCAAATTATCGTCATTCATAGAGATAAACAAATATTTTTAGAATAATAATTCAAGGAAGTTACGGTAAAATGGGAAAGTGACTAGTCAGAGGTGTTACTGCGCAGCAAACACATTTTTGGTGTTAAAACTACTTAAAAGCTCGCGGACATGGGAGGATGTTACTAATTCAGGGTTGCAATAAGTCGGTTGTGAGAAAGAGAGGTGAATGAAATTGACTGGTGGCTGTCAAATGACGGGCTTCTATATACTAGCGACGTCATACCTCTAGATTTTATTACCAAAATTTGGGTGCAGATTTATAATCAAAATGAAGAACCTTGTCACGCAGAACGGAAATTTATTCCTACACGCGAAAAAGGATAGAATAGAAGTGAACGTAGACACACAGACTTTGCGAGCAGAGAGGTACAGACCTCGCAAATAGGCAGAAAGAAGCTTGGAAACAAAAGGACAGGAAATGTGAATGAGTGCCTTAGAAATTAGTTACAATTTAACTTCTGAATACTATTTGCATACGGTAATATTATAAATCAAAACAATGTTTAATTCTTAAATACTCTATTCCGAAGCTTCTGCATCAGCAAATTACCACCTCACTTTACTCTGTATTCCCAGGCTGAAGATACGCCATCAAATTCAAAATCAAGAAGTCAAGGCACACACTCTTGGGCTATAAATTGCCTTCGTATTCCTGTAGAAATCCCCCTACGTGATCTAATATATCCACTGTAATCTTTATACGTTTCCATGTCCTCTAGCGCTATTGGTAATTACTGATTAGTGAGCATCAGAGGGACCGTGATCAAAGCCCTATATTTCCGGTAATGATAATATATTAATGTTATTACACACGCCATGGTGGCGATGCCAGTCGGCCTTTGAAAAGACAAAGCAACGGGATCCAATGGCAGAAGAGATTTTGTAGGGAAGTGCAGAGAAACAGAGAGAAGAGGATGGAAGGGAATTAAATGAGAGACGATTGGGGAATTCCATCATGGATGTTAGGATCACTCAATTTTCATCATAATTATCATCATGGGTGGCTTCATGATATCTGAATAGGTACCTGACACGAGCATTACACATCTGAATCAAAGAGGCCGCTGCTAGCGGGTACAGTGACACTAGACCCATTGTGTCTTACTTCAAATGAAATGTAATTCTATAATAATGTCCGAACAACTTTTTAGGAACTGAGCTGCATGGGACAGATACAGTGTGTCTCATATTCTAGAAATATACAGTTCGAATCCCAACACGTGTGCCGGATATATCCACACACTTGTCATTTACTTGCCTCATTATTTCCAGCCAAATTAGGCTTTGTGTAAAATAGAGTAATACTGTTAGATACATCCTGGCAGCGTCTTCCTGATTCGTCATTTAAAAGCGTTACACTATATCTCATACAACACAACAAAATGTTAGTATTTCGTACAAAAGAATAGGAAACGGCATTACATTCAATGCTCGGTTTCAATATTAAAGTATGAAAAGTTTCTGAAACTAAAAGTTCGGTAATTTTTATCACAGGATGACGGAGCGTGAAATGCACGGATTGCAGCAGTGATGGAGAGTTAATGATCTCCGATTTACTTGAAAATCGTTTAATATGAGCAAGATGTTAAATTGTACGCAGTTGTATCACACCCTGAAGATGATAACATTTTATCCCACTGCTACAGCACGGTGATAAATCGAAAAAATAAACTTTTGATGGGTATCCAGGAGGAAGTGAAGGAGCAGAAAGACAGATGCAAAATGTGGGTGGATGATTCTGAACAAGATTTATAAGCTCTAGGTTTGAGATTGCGTGTAGGAGTAGGAAAGACGAACCGCATGGGGTTCGGTTGCACGGGTGGTCAAGGCCCTTCATAAGTCTTTTTACAGGAGAATGTGGGAATGTGTAGAGGCATAATTAAACTATAATATAATTGATGTTTAATACACGAACGGCCACTTTCATTCAAAACACCACCATTTTTTCATACAGTATAACACACTAAGTTGTATATCCATGTAAACTTGAAATTTATATCCAAATATGTTCATTTTATTTTTATAGTTCCGATTTATACGTTATATAAACTCCTGTGCATAAATATACACATACTTTATGGTATACATGTATCAGAATTCACGGAACAATTGTATTGAATACCAATTTTGGGAAGTGAGTGCGAAGATGTTATGAGTGCAAAAGACATGTAACGTACAGATGGCCTATAGAGTTTGTTACTGTACAAATCAAGAGGTAAGTCACCGGTTCCTGCATAATGGACAGAACGCAATTTAGTCTGTTCTTAACTTCATCTCTCGAATTCGAAGTGGTGCTGTGGCCACACATTCCTTCATATTTATCTCAGTAATTAACCAACTTGATGCACAAAATTTTTGTTTTACAATAAGTTTATTTCATGCTTCTACATGTTTCGAGCACATGTGCTCATCATCAGGAGGTCAGAATTGCATTACACATCACACGTATAGGTGGCTGTCTCGTGCACGAGACGGCCACCTATACGTGTGATGATGAGCACATGTGCTCGAAACATGTAGAGGCATGAAATAAAACTTATTGTAAAACAAAAATTTTGTGCATCAAGTTGGTTAATTACTGAGATAAAAATACTGAGATGCACGGGCAGCAAAACGCCAAAAAAGAATTCCTTCACATGTTTATTATACAGTACATCTTTAACAAGAACAAAATAAGAGTTACTGTTATCTTAACAAATCGTAGAGGGCCTTTATGCATAATTTGTTTTACAATTAAAAATCGGGTGTTTCCAAAACATGGCACTGCAAACATGCGTGTAAAAATTTTAATAGATAATACCAGCTAATGCACAAGTATTAAAATATACACCCTTTTACAAGTATTGAAATGTACACTTTCACATATAATCCACTAAAACTCCAACATGTTTAGATCTTCCTCTTGTCATCCTCAGGGAATTTACATCAAACCAGCATAAACAGAGGTGAATTCACTGATGTAAACTCTCTGAGGATGATCTATGGAAGATCGAATCATGTTTCAGTCTTAGTGAAATACAAGTGACGATGTATTTTTAATACTTGCGAATTTGTAGGTATCATCTAGGTATTCAACTGTTTATCAATCCAAGGATAGCAATAATGTTAAGACGCGTTCTTTTAAGTTATCCACATCGTACATTAGCTATCGTATTAGCTACTTTTTAAACCACACCTTTAAAGCACAATTCCATAAGCTAAGTTACAAAGCACAATTCTGTAAGCTAAGTAACTAAGTGTCACTTAGCTTACAGAATTGTGTATAAAGGGATTGGTTGGGAAAAAAAAGCTAATATTAATAAGCGTGTACAAGCAAACTGGCCTATACAAGATCAGCCACTATGTCCGGCTTACCCAGCGTCTTAAGGTGAAAGCTATGTGTCTACTCTAACGACCTTACTAAATATGTAACTAAAGTATCTGATTTCTGGATGAAGAACCGGTGTTCGATTTCGAATACAGGCAAGAAATTTTCTCCTCTTCTACACCGGGACTCACAATCTTCCTCAACACAAAGTTACCAAAAAGTGTCGAAAGGTTATCTTACTGCGTGGGTAAAGCACTCGAAGAACGAAGATCACGACGTACTTCTGTGCAGTATCGAGGTTAATAATAAGCAAATATTATCTTGAAGCCCACCTTACATCTATACGGACAGATGAAGCGTGTTGCTATTAGGCGCTTTCGCAAGATTATGAAAAGCGATTATTTTCTTCGTCATGTGTGCCCGTCTGGCCGCATGGAAAACGCCCGCTTCCACTGGAAGGATTTTAATGAAATTTTATATTTGCGTATTTTTAAAAAAAAATCTGCCGAGAAAATCGAACTTGTATTAAAATCTGACATGAATAACCTGTAATTTATACAAGACCAGAGTATATTTATGGCAGTATTTCACTCTACTGTTCGTATAATGAGAAATGTTTAAGGCAACATTTGAAGAGAAAATCAAAACACGTTTTATGTTAAATAACTTTTTTTTTTCGAAAATCATTCCGTTTATGAGATAATGTGGAAAGATACGGCAGAGCGACAGTAAGACACATGCGCACTGCATGCTACATAACTGAAGCTACAGACACACAATTAGAATATGTGATACTTATTGCTTTTCACGGCAAAATGGTTAGGCGAAGGCCCTTCACTGTTATGTTTCTAAGTACTTTGCCTGTCGTGTTTGCTAATTCATCTCAACTGATGACATAACATTGTGTCAACGTGTATACGAACATCAATGTTCTGAGGCAACAGGATGACCTCGTCTTCAAACGTCGAAATGAGAGAGAAGAATAATGTTAGTGCGTCGCCCCGAAACGTCTGTAAGCGATTAATCATCGACGTAACGTCCTATTCCAGAAAGACGGAATCCTTAACTACACCGCAGCGATAAACAAAAAAAAAACATGGCTTCACATGTTTCTTCTTAAAGCATATTACGTTCAAAATACAAGAAATTAAAAAAAAATAGACAGTTAAACGAGAAAGCCGCAAAACGCTCCTGCCAGATACCAGAGACCGCTGAACAAGACTTTCCTCTCAGTGTCACACTATGTAAAAACCGTATTTGAAACCTCGCGGCTCACTAGTTGTGAAACACCGCGATGAAACGGTGCGAAAGGCAGACCTGAAATGATCTGTCCATTTAAACTCTATACACGGTTGCAGGGCTACGTAAATTCATACATTATTTGAGAGTGCATAGTGTGTTCATGAATTTTAAACATTTACCGTTGAGCTACTCTATCAGTTAACAAATAATTGTCTGCGAATATATAAAATCTGCCATTTTAATATATAATGCCCTTAAAAATGAGTGGCTTTGTGGTTATGAAATAGGCTGAAGCAGGCTGAACCCACAGAGACTGAAACGTCGTAAGACTGTCTAGCAGGGCTGTCCAGCAAGTGAGATTTGTGGTCTAGCAAGTGTGTGTGTGTGTGTGTGTGTGTGTGTGTGTGTGTGTGAAACTTGGAAAACTCTATGTAGTCAAAAACAATTGTGTCACATAAGGTGTATTTAATGATTATATATAATGGACAACTACATGTTTCGGCCTGTACTGGCCATCTTCGGGTTGTCTTAGGGGAACTTAAGATCTCACTTACTTACATGCTTATAGTAAGATCTTAAGTTCCCCTAAGACAACCTGAAGATGGCCAGTACAGGCGGAAACATGTAGTTGTCCATTATATAGTCATTAAATACAGCTAATGTGACAGAGTTGTGTTTGACTACATACAATTTCCCGAGTGTTGTGGTTCTCAAAGCAGTGATTAGAAAGAGCCAAGTGTCCCGAGATGTTACGAACTGCAGGAAGAGCCACAAAACTTCGAACCTCGACGAGCATTTATCAGATGACACAGCGTTACATGCAAACAAGAATATGACATTCGGTGTCGCAGGCACAATAATATTAGGATAATATTATGGATGGAGTTTACTAGAAGTAAGATATCTGGTCTTATATTGGGACGCAATCATTACAGTTTCTGCTCTGCAATCAGCCTTTACTTTTCCTTAGAATTCCGCAGTCCCTTCCACCAAATCCGGAATAAAACCTTTATATTCGTCACGCACATTTTCCTATCTCGATATGTGATAATTACGATATGATACTTCTGAACTTGTTACGAAATTACAAAACAGCTGAATAATTGCCCCAAAATTTATAAACAAATCTTTTCAGGCTCCATTACTGATTACAATACGAGGTATAGGCTTATATAAAAGGTTTAGACTTACAATTCTGAACGTTAATGTAGTGGTCTCTGTTAGTTTATATAAGTATTCATACGCGAGTTATTTCAGAGTGAACACGTATATAAGTACTGAGGGCAGTGATTCGTTAGTCAGTAAGTATTCAACCTCTCCTTGTCCCCGTCACAACTTAGATGCGAGAGAAGAAATGTAATTTAAAAAAAGTCAACTGGAATATGATGATATTTAGCTAGCTACCTACCGAACTACTTAATCTATTTTATGACTCTGTCAGTATCCCGGAACATTTACTGTCGAATAGAAGGATAATAGATGAAATATTAATAGAATGGAAAGGGTCTGGAAAGAAGCGGTAGTGGCCTAATCGAGTTTTTCTCCCGTAGGGCTGAGGAAAATCACGAAAAGTCTCATTCAGAATAGGCGTTATTTTCAACCCAGGACGCTGCTGCTACTCCACCTGCTCAGTGTAATGATGTGTGTGTGATATAAATTTTATATTTAAGAGACAAGGAACTTGTAATTGTGTGATACGAGTGAAAATTTACTGCTCATATTTCAAACTACCTGCGATAACAAATTCCAAATATCAACAGCCAGTATTACTGCTTAAAGACAAAATTAACACCCACTATTTCAAAGGACAATATTCTAATAAATTCATAATCTATTCACGTTCGAATTTCAGACGAGATATTTTTCGTAAACGCTTTTTCTTTCAGTTTTGATTGAGCTTTGATTGTGTAAAGCCAAGCGGTAGATATATATATATATATACCGCTTGACTTACATATTGAGAAACTGTTCATTCACATGTCTCAGAGAACGTGTTGAGTGTTTTTACGCGTATAAAAGCACTAACTGATACACTTTGTAATGCAAAAGAAGTGTCCTCTCTATGAGATAGAAATTGAATTAACATGCACGTACATTATTTTGATCAATTTAGGTTTCCAGGAATTAAGAATGTCATTAGCAGATTGGAAGATATAATTCATTTCAGTTAAATTATTCTTTATTTACGTGCCGACTTAACATCCTGGTGCCCGGTTACAAAAACAGCACAAGTACAAAGAGATAAAATCAACAAAGACAAGAGCAAAGGCAGGACAAAAAGAAGTGACACAAAGCACTACATTTAATTTTTTAATTTCATTAAAAGTGAATATTCAATCAGAAGAAAGAAAAAAAGTGCCCATCATTATAGCGAATATATTGTAATATGTATAGGCAAGACATAACATGATGCCATAATATGGAATGTGCCTGATGAGAGCACTAACTATTCTTAAAAATTTTCAATAATGAAAAATATGAATGGAAATATCAATAACAACAACAACAATTTGCGCCTTTCGCTGCCCAAGTTCATGGATAATTTTCCTGCATTATGGAATGAATAAATAAAATAAAATACTAACAATGTACTATAAAGAAACACTACTCATAGAACTGAATACTAGCTAATTGTAGCAGTAACAGCTAGACTGCTTGTTACTTTTACCAGTTCAGAGTCCTTCTTGAGAAGCTAACTGTTTTGCAGCTATTCAAGAAATTCCCCGCATTTCACGGAACCCGAAGGTTCATTACCGCACTCACAAGCTTCCTCCACCCTTCCCTATCGTGGGCCAGCCCAATCCAGTCCATATACCCACATCCCACCTCCTGGAGATCCGTCCTAATATTATCCACCCATCTACGCCTAGGTTCCCCAGTAGTCTCCTTCCCTCCGGTTTCCCCACCAAGACCCTATACACCCCCTCTCCTCACCCATACGCCCCATTTTTACCGGTTACTAACATAAATAACTTATTAAACTTCTGAATACATCAACATCCGTAAAGGTGACATCACCATTTGACAAGAATTGAACAGAACGTTTGCTGCGTTTAAGTACAAAAATAAGGAATGTAAAATCTTTTTGAGTTTTCGGTAGGGGAAGTTAAGGTCGTTAATTTACAAAAGGAAAGGTTAGACTTTTTTTTCCACTTTAACCCTTCATACGGAAAACTTAAAAGTAAAGAATTAGTGCATATTTCAATAATGATAACTAGACATAAAAATATTTAGTAGACGTTTTATAAGAATGTGTATTGGAAGTGATTATAAACGCAGCTGCTCTCAGGCCCTACCCTTCATAGCCGGTTACATTACCAGTAAGTACAGCGGACGGAGTGCGAGAACGTCGCATTTTCTGTTAATTGAGCTGAAAGGGCGTGCCTTCTGTTTAAGGGCAGAAGAAACTTTAGAACTTTTATGTCACTCATACCGTGCACTTTTCTACAATCACTATACTTTGCAACAAATGCACTTCGTGATACAATATACATAAAACACACACAAACTCCAACATGTTTCGGCACTCGAGTGCCATTTTCAGAGATTGACTCTAAAGAAAGTGTATGAGCCAACGTGCTAATTAATGTTTTGTTCATTGTTATGAGCTTAAGTGAAACATTAGTTTTCAAAATAATAAAATGTACAAAATATATAAAATTGGTCATCATCATCATCAACATCAAGGATTGGACACTGATCCGTTCCGTCTCCAAAGTTACTACTGCTATCTCCAACGTTTCTTCGGTCTTCCAATTGCTCTCCTTCCTTGTGGTCTGTAGTGGTATGATTTCAAAGGGATTCGGTTTTGTGGCATAATTTGCAAGTGTTATAACCAGCTGACTGTTAATAATTTACAGTGTTTTTGATAATATCGTAAAACTGATACCAAGAATTGACTGAGGGGACTTAAAATTAATGTATTAACAAAACACTGTAAAATTCCAGCAATATCAATTTTGTGTATTTTATAACTAATGTTTTAATTAAAGCTACTAGTACGAACAAAACAAATTAGCAGGTATGTTCGAACATCTTTGTTATAGTAAGTCCCTGAAGATGGCAGGTGGGTGCCGAAACGTGTAGGAGTTTTCAAATGTGTTACGCATGTTGTATCAGGAGTTGCGCTTGTTGTAAAATGTATTGATCGAAGCAACTTTACTTTAAGTTTTACTTTCTAAATACCTATTTTAACCGAGTCTGGAAGTTCTCACAACGATGTTGACAAAGCTTCAGACCTTGCAGAATATGCCTCTTTGTCGAATGATAAACAATTACTGGTTTTTCCCGAAGGAATCTGAGAGTAGTGTAAGGAAAAGGGGGCACTACGAAGACATAAGCAGCAGGCTTCACGAATCCATCAGTAAGTACGAATAGACAAAGCGGCATTTCTCCAAATATTTGATTCTTCTCTAAGTTCCTACACGCTAAATAACTGCTGATTAGAATGCGCTATGTGTCTCTCATACCACCCAGATAAAAATCTTCACTTTTGTTCTGAATGAAGGCATCACGATGTGCTTGAAATTCAATTAGTATTACACAAACGTACCTCAGCACAATCTGTTTATTCTAGAGTAAGACTACATGTTTCGACTAAATGTTAGTCATCTTCAGGCCCCTATACAATTTCGTTACCAGATGCTTTGTCCATTTTGGGATCCCATAGTGTTTACATTTTTAGATTACTTATTAGCTAAAGCTTACTAGAGAAGTTATAACTACAGAGTGTGTTATTTTCAGACTGTTTTTAAGCATTAAAACAATAAATCACAGTCTGAAAATAACAAACTCTGTAGTTATAACTTCTCTAGTAAGCTTTAGCTAATAAGTAGTCTACAAATGTAAACGTCATGGGATCCAAAGTGGACAAAGCATCTGGTAACGAAATTGTATAGAGGCCTGAAGACGACTAACATTTAGTCGAAATATGTAGCCTTACTCTAGAATAAATAGATTGTGCTGACGTACGTTTGTATAATACTAATTGCTTCACTTTTGAACCGAAGGGCCAATTTTGAATACATTTGAACTATGTGTACATTAAAAGGTTATATATCTTCTAAAGACACATTCGTACGCAAAGTGTGAATATATTTTTTTCTCTCATTTTACCATTTACAGAGAAAATATTAAGCAAATTACTATATATAACTAGCCGCCATATTGTGAGTAGTTATTGGCGAATCTAACTCTCCTTCTTCTTATGCAGTCACCTGCCGGACGTTCCTGGCATGGGGTCAGCGCTCACCAATTTAATGGCCTTATAATAACCCTTAGTTCTAAGGACGGCTTCATGGACTGGGGAGTGGGAAACTCCTCCATGGAAGTAGCCTAGCCAGGAGCCAATTAAATAATTACTATATAAGTATTTCTTCTACTTCAGACCATAGGTGAACTTAAAGCGTTAATCATTTAAGAGTGCAGCCGTGTGGTTACAAACAAAGTCTCGCGTTTAGCTGTGAAGCAGCCACGTGTTGTTCACCCGTAGCCTGCCAGGGCAACTAACCGATTGTGAACTGCTTGGTAATAGGACCACACAGTTTAGGATTATGGTTCATGCGTCGGCTCCCGTCTCTAAATGTTTCGTGATGTTACTCAGTTCTTCGTAGGAAATATGACTGGATGCAGTATTTTCAAAAAAAAAATCCTAAAAGATCTTCCTCGTTCATAATTCTCAACTGCGTCGCTAATGAATGTCAATAAACCCTTGGCAACTGAATGAGCGGCACTGAAAAAATAAAAGGTGCATTATGCTGTCGAGCCTGCATAAAATTTCCATAAATAAATATATGTATACATATTTATGTATTTATGGATATATTGTCTCTGTATTTTCTGTCCATGTATGTGCAAGGTCGATTGCAGTGGCCGCACGGACTAAGGAGTGGTCAAAATCTTATTTGCGCGACTTTACATTCTCTGGTGGTGGCCATTTGTGTTCTGGAAAGTGGTTCCACGTATCTGATAGGAATGTAGAAAAGTCTGGGTAAAAAAAAGTTCTCCACCTGCATTCTTCTACTCTGAAGATGGAGGCAGTAGTTTTTTTTTCTCGAAATGCCGGTAAATTTGTAGGAGATTATACTGTGTCACATTGGGTGATAAAGCTTTCTAAGATCTTAAGCATATGTAAATTTGAATGATTTAAGATCCTAAAGAATTTATGATTGTGGGGACGTTAATCCTGGACCAAACACTACGTGAAATATAATGAAGTTGCTGTACACTGTCGTTCCACAGACAAGCAGCGGCTACGGATTCACTCGAACGAAATTTATGACAGTATGGATGACAATCACATGAACACTTCTTGCTTATTATGGAATTGTACTTTACCTGCCATTAAAAACTCGCAGTAGCCGCAAGATAAGAAGCACAATATACACAAGTCGAAGAAGACAAATGTAAAATTAATAAAAATTATTAAAATTAATAAAAGTAAACAGAAGAACCAGTCGCATCAAAGCATCAAACCCCTTATCTTGGGGAGTTCAGAGACACACAGCACATTCTACAGCAGCTGATGTGGGATGTCCGTTTCAGAACTGAAGCAGAAGTAAAGCCAGCTCTATCCCATTCTCTTAAACTATACAACTTGTTAAGAACTATTAGAATAATTCAATGCAGAAAGATAAGATGGGTGTAAAACGTAGAACGCGTGGAGAAACAGAAAATAATTGATAAAATTTGGGTTAAAAATTTGGAGTTTAGTTTAATAGTCCTAGACATATAAATGTAGATAATATGGAACTGGAAATAATAGAAGAAATCTAAAATATGTAAATGTGAGAATGACGTCCACTGATCCCTTGTAAAGTAAGTTTTTTGGATTAATTATTTTGTGTAAGTAATGTAATTAGCTTAACCTTAGGCCAGAAGCAGAAACTGAAGCACGCCAATACCATTAATAAAAGTGAGATCAATAGAACAATAAAAGTATGTCGGGGTTTAACATACAGTAGGATTTAAAATTTGAAATATATGCCTATAACCTACGGAGATAAAATCCGATGAAACACGGAAAGCGGCCATCAAATGTGCTTAAATCACAAATTACATAGCCCCTAAACTACGACCTTATCATAAGTGTTTATTTTAAATAACAACAGTCGGAATTTTGCTGGAATTTTTATTGCGTTTTAATTTCAGCAGCATGCCTCAACTGAATTTCTCTTCACTGAACAAATCACCGTGTGCATGTATATACAGGGTGAATCTCTCGCTGAAGCCCCCAAACTATTGTCTATAAAAATTATATTATTGAGATAATGACTTGAAAATTTATATACACATACCGGAATCGATGCAAAACAGGACCTGCTCATAATCGATGCTGAAACCGGTCTCTTTTCACATCCAAACACACTTGAATGCGTTTCTCCAAATTCTGGAATACTTTTCCCAAAGTGTCGACGTTGACGGCTTGAATCTCTTGGCGTATAGCT
>Ga0123352_10011214_pt1 | contig 14112 bp, 8 predicted proteins | sample TergutLab28metaG_FD_89700 | JGI IMG/M metagenome (GOLD analysis project Ga0123352, IMG submission 89700) | Labiotermes labralis P1 segment gut microbial communities from Petit-Saut dam, French Guiana - Lab288 P1 | ecosystem: Host-associated > Arthropoda: Insects > Digestive system > Gut ...
ACGCCTAGGTCTCCCCAGTGGTCTCTTTCCCTCCGGTTTCCCCACCAAGACCCTATACACCCCCCTCTCCTCACCCATATGCGCCACATGCCCAGCCCATCTCATTCTTCTCGATTTTATCACACGCACAATATTGGGTGAGGAGAAGTCCATTCATATATTCTCAATAAATGAGCTCAGGTTTCCGCCGCTGTGTAAATGAGATGTTCTGGGATGTTTGATGGCGTACGTATATTCGTAGTTACATCACAGACGTTTCAGGACAACCCATCGGGCCCCATCTTCAAGTATGAAGGAGCCCATCCTTCAAAAATTCCAACTGAACTGCTTCACCCTCGAGGACGCGACCGATAGGTTGTCCCGAAACGTCAGTAACTACCAACCTACGCTGCGTAACATCCCAGAAGAGCGAAGATCTATTGCTCGCAACAATTCCTCTCACTTGTCTCCAGAACATGGTGAATCCAGAACAAAATTGTGTACCGCATTTGTTTAATGTCAGTTTTTAATAATATTATCCTCTCATACAGAACTAGGACTCCAGACTTCTTTCTTCCCTGCAGGTTGCCCGACTACAACTTTGCACGCATTTCTCACTTGTCCCATATGTGCTAAGAACCTGCCAGCCCCAGACAGTGTATCAACCAACAAATGAACGTACAATTCATGACAAGTATCAAACCGCTAAATGTTTCGGCACCTGGGTGCCATCCTAAGGGAGTCCTGAAGAATCCCTGAGGATGCCACCCCGGTGCTAAAACATGTCGGAGTTTGATATTAGTCATGAATTATATATTATTAGGAGAAACCGTTGGTTGATATATTGATCGTAAGACTAAGCACGGTGTGTACTGCACAGCACTGCCTGCCCCACTCATTTCTTTTACTTTAATGTTCGCTACATCGGAATTAAATGGAGCATTATTAGTCTGTGTTGAGCGCTATTTACTATCTACGCACCAAAAACGAGACGCAGGGTTGGATTTCACGTTTCTAGCGACAAACTTCTAGGGGGCTTCAGAGCTTCAGCACAGTAGAGTAACACAGACATGACAGGTGGCATTCTTCAGTACTGGCGTTCCCAGTCGTGCTATAAACTGCTGTTGGTATAACAAGATTTTTTTTCCCTCCCACGATTTGGCGTGCATGCGGAAGAGCGGAACACAACCGGAAAATCTCCACAGCTCATAACCGATTCCGACCATGCAGCTGCTCCTAGGGCTTAGCTACGAGCAGAAAACGAGGTGTGAGCAAAACATTATAACAGCTCGCAGACTGCGGACCTGCGGACCACAGGTATCCATGAGTGACAATCTAACGCGTATGTGTGAAACAGAAGGTGCTGTCTACGGGAGGAAATTATCACTGGATTTTGAATAAATTTTTATTTGGAAGTTAATATACGCACCGAAAAATTGCCACTTGTGTCCAACCAACACACCATGTTACACGAAGGGAATGGAGGCAAATATCAACCCTTTCAGATATAGGCATCTTTTTAGGAACATGACTTTTGCAGACAGGACTGGTGTAGCTGTCAGGCTAGAGACTTGACTTCGGTAGGTGAAAGATTCGTATCTCGGTGAGCTAATCCGTCTGGTTGTCGTCTTTCAAGATTTTACGCACCGAAGCAGAACATACAACAACAGTCACACAGACAAAAGTGGAACTACAGAAAACCTCCGTCGAAACCATTCAGTACAAGCAGTCGCCAACGCCAGTAAGATGACTCATTTCCGTCAGCACGGACACGTACATTGCACAGCAATAACGGCAAGTCATTTGACGACGTCGAAGATAAACAGATATCTTGGGATTCGTTCCATAAATGAATGACGGCCAAAATTCGGCGTTTTCTCGCATGTACATCCGGATTCTTTTCAACATGTGAATGCATTACCAATTATCTTGTTAATTTTCATAATTAAATAACAAATACTACCATCCAAGTCTGGAGGCTGGGACAGCGTAGTCAGTATAGCGACTCGCTACGGGCTGGACGGTCTGCGTGTCAAATCCAGGTGGAGGCGAGATTTTCCGTGCCCCTCCACACCGGCCTCGTTGCGGTAATGCGGCCGGAGCTGGTAATGACCACCGATCGCCGATGTTGCAAATGGGTTGGAGCTACCTCCTTCTTCCCTCTGTGCCTGCATAGGCATGTCATGGGGTGACCTTCACCCTTACAAACAAAATGTGCCATTGGGAGAACCTCGAATCTCACAACGGCGGTTACCTTCACATCCCAGATCCTTCCCGAACTCTCTGCACGCCTTTTGGCAGATAACCCCGCTGCTGCGCACTTGATCCTGTACATCGCACAGCAATAATCTATCCACCACTAAATAATGTCGAAGTCGGACATTTGTCCCGTTGAGCTTATCTCCTGGCTAACAAGATGGTCCAAGAGGCGTCATGGTCCAGACACAAGAAAAGCCTTGTCGTGTCTGGCCGTGACTCGTGCAGTTGGATTGCCGGAATTTCAATCTGATTATATTCGTAAATATTGCAGACAGTCCATCTGGTCTGCTTCGTTGTGCCCCCACCACAGCAAATGGTATTCGTGGTCTTGCCATTACATTGGAGTGCTGAAACCTAATTGTCTTGTTAGATGAAGTAAATACATGCACCATTTTATTATTTACTATACATTCCCTTCGTCGAACATTCATTCATTTATTTATTCATATTATTTATTTACTTATTTATTAAGTTATTTACTGAAGGTTTTATTTATTTATTTATTTATTACTTTTATTTATTACTTGTTCCTTTATATATTTTATTAAATATTTATTTATTTACTTATTTACTAATTTATTTACTTAAGCATTTACCTATTTACTACTTGTTCACTTATCCGTTCAATCATAAATTCATTCGTATATTTATTTTCTTGTTAGTTAATTATTTACTAACTTATTTACTTATTTGTTGCCCTATTCACTTACAGATTAAGTAATTTACTTATTTTATTTATTTATTTATTTATTTACTTGCCATATATTCATTCATTTATTTATTCATTTGTTCGTTTTGTTTTGTCTTAGTATTTAATTACTTATTTGCATATTTAATTTTATTTATTAACTTCTTTAATATGCCTTTATTTACTTACATTATTTTTGTGTATTTATTTATTTGTTTATTTATTTAGCAGTTTTGGTTCATTCCACACAAGAACCCGAATGCCCGTAACATCACATTTTTGCAGAACACAGACTCCTCAAACACACGCCTCTTCACCTCCACCAACGCTCTACTGCACTACAATATTCCATTACAAGTCTTTCCATTTTTTCTCCTACAATTTCCTTAATTTTTCATTATATTCGCCGGTAGTCTGCAAAAAGCGCTAAATCAAACGGACTTCACTCTACCATAAGCATTTCGCTTTAAATGAGATATGGACTGCTTGCACACGATCTGCAAGCCACGTTTTTGGTACCGCTATTTTACAATTTCTCTTTCTCACTCCTCCAGCAAGAAAAAGAACTGTTCTTGATTGCATCGACACAAGAGAGAAAGTATCATATATCTGATAGCTGCACTCCGCCGCATTGTTTATGGGTCTTCTCGCCAAGACCATCATCCCGCAATCGATATCGGACTGTTGCCATTATTTTGTGAAAATCAGAAGGTCGTTTTGCCGCAGGTTTGGACGTCATTCGTTTTCGGATAAAAAGGGCTTTTCAGCCAGGAATTTCCACTAACAACTCAAAGCGAGATAATTACTATCATTTGAGTTTTATAGGATCATTATGTTCAGTTAATTAATGAACCTTTTCATTCGCTGCTTAAGAATAACTGTACACTTAATATAAATTTTCCCCCATTTCAGTCAGTAATAAATATGGAAAGAAATTTCATGGTTAGGTTTCAACTGGCCAAGAGATGCCCCACTTTAAAGGACCCAGAAAGGTCACTATAGCTTTCAAATATACCCACTTTAGGACCTTCTTTAAAGCTATTTTAATCAAACGCTATTGTAATATATACTTTAATATTATTTCCCCTTCGAATTATAGGCGCCCTACCAGGGGTGTCTTCTCTGTGAGACCTTCTGACTAAACGTTTGTGCACATTCCTTGTGCATTTCATGCACTCTACTAGTTCCTCTGGCCCACCCAGCCTCCTGTACAATGGGTACCGAGTCTTTCCCGGGGGGTAAAGAGCGGCCGGGGCTTGACGTTGACCACCCACCCCCTTCTAGCGCCGTGGTCAAGAAAGAGTAGAGCTCTACCTCTACTCCCCCTATGGGCCGTATGGCCTGCACAGAGCCTCAGTGCCTGTAAAAGAGTGCACTTTTCACTAGTTCCTCTCATCTCTTGCGCCTTGACGACGTAAACTGACCTTACGGTATTACGTTAAACGAGTACGCTATAAACTATGATGCTGTTTCAAGACATCATGTTCTTCGGTCTCCTGATACTTCCTGTTCCTTAGGTCCAAATTACAAAAGCAAACATAAATTCAGGATGTAAGTTGTGACGGGGGACGGCTTAAGATCGGTTGAAACTTTTCCGTCAGCAGTGCTAAACTTTCGTATTTCAACAGCTGAGTGTCACACTAGTACGCCAGTCGTCGCCGCCGCCGCCGCAAGTGTGTGTTGGAAGTGTGACACAAGACGAATTACACGACGGGGTTTGCGGTTGTAAGAGCTGTGCAGCTGACGTTACAAGCCTTCTGGCATGTGGCGCTGTGTCGGTCGGTCGGTCGGTCGGCCAGCAATTCCTGATGTTTCGAAAAATCGCAGTACCTTCATTTTCAGGGTAAAGAAATCCAAAATTTTTCTTGCACTGCTTGGCGATTAAGATGAAGACGTTACGGGAACCACTCGCCCAGCGACACAGTGTCGCATTCCAGAAGACCCGTAACGTCAGAATTGTTACAAATGAAGAAACTTTTGAAAACAAAAAATTTGTCCATAATATGTATATATTTCAGTTCTTGACTTATATAAATCATTGTGTGTTTCCATACGAAACAACCGTCTGTTAATGCGGTGTAGGACAATTATGGTTGTTCATTGTATCAAAATCTTACAGGATACTGTGGGAAAACTGCAAGATTTCTTAGAGCACTGGGTATTAAAAGGTCAATCACATCGGTTATATAGTAAACGTACTTATGATCTTGTTAAGCTGAAATTAGATTTGCAGTACCATGGGGACAGGGGACACTAATATCTGAAGGTGGACCTTAGTTTGGGAAAAAAATGGGGCCAAAATTGCGCATCGTCATATTCCTACTAACGTACCAGACATTACAGAATGCGTCCACACGTTTGTACTGTACGTAATATCATGTATCTCACTGCAACTGTTCGTCCGTATTTTGGGGAAACCAAGAAGTAACTATTCATTTCACGCGGTTCACTGTTATTTACTGTTGTATTCAGTGGCGTACCCAGGAATTTTGTTCGGGGGGGAGGGGGTTCAACAAATTCAGTTGAGGACAGAGGACAGAGAAAACGGGGATCTGGGGGCGGTAGCCCCCTAGTCAAGGGTTCTGGAGGCAGCTGTAGTTTGGTACAAGAAATTTCACTTCATATAGTAAAATTTTCTTAATTTTTGGACCTTTAAGACTATTCATGATGACAACCAATTTATTTGTCATTGCTAATGTAAAACAGTTGTGAACCTAGGTAGTTTAAGAATTTACTGCCTTTTTTCCGAACATCTTGGGATGTTGGCGTCCTAAATTCATCAATTTCTAACAGTTTTCACAATCGGGTTGAGTTTGGCACGATTTTGGAGGGGGGCCTTCGGAATTTCGGGGGGTTTGAACCCCCCTCAGTACGCCACTGGTTGTCATGTACGTGAATTCAATAGCATGCAGCGACCATGTCTGAAGGAGCAGCCTGGCCCATGTGACTTGGTCCACTATTACTGGGCGCCTGGTGTTGCCCGATAAAGGTCACACAATAGCGGGAAGATGGACAGTCCATTGCTGTGCCCAATGTAATTTAGCGAGGTGGTCTACTGAAGCGTCTGTCGCTTAGTTTGAGGTACAGTTAGTCAAGAAATCCTCCACCCTATCCACTTTTCAATGAACCCAAATTACGTTATCGCCCTTATACAAAAGCCCGCCAGATGACACATTTGAGTTAGCTGAATCCAGTCCAAATTCTGCCACCCTACTAAGATCCCCTTTAATATTAATTTCCCATCTACTGCCAAGTTACCAACGTGGCCTCAGACCTTCATGTTCTCCAAATAGCGTTTCGCATGCTTGTCTCATTTTCCACGCATGCCGCATGCCCCTCCCCATATAATCGTTCTCAGTGTTATCACTGTAACAATACCAGTGAAGGGTACTTGTCATCATGCAAATTTCTCCTCCCTCTTGTTAATTCCTATCTATTAGTTCAGCACATTCTTCTCAAGCACCTCTACACTCTTCCCGTAAGGTGACAACACTGTTACAAAAGATATGCTACACACTATGCCTAGATCTTATTTGGGAGGCGAACTCTGCGACATGGAACGGTTCGCTGTTGACGGCAGTTCTGATGGGCCGTGCATAATGTAGAAACACAAGAGAAAAATGTCACCCCGTTTCCAGTGGGGACTGGAGCCCCCGCGGAATGCAGAGAGCTTGTGTCGCTCAGATAATTCAAAAGACTGTACACTGCACACTGCACACTGTACACTGTACAATGTAGACTGCACACTGTACACTATACACTGTACACTGTTCACTGTACACTGTACATTGCACACTGCATACTGCACACTGTACAATGTAGACTGCACACTGTACACTACACACTGTACACTGCAGAATGTACACTGCAAACTGCACACTGTACACTGCACACTGCAGAATGTACACTGCACACTGTTCACTGTGCATTGTATACTACATACTGCACACTGCAGAATATACACTGCACACTGCATACTGTACACTGCACACTGCAGAATGTTCACTGTACACTGTACACTGCACACTGTACACTGCACACTGTTCGCTGCACACTGTACATAAGTTACCGTGCCATTATATCAGTGGGCAATAAACGCTACAGGACGATGGGCATACCTGTTACTGAACTGAGGAGACATCGAAGAAACAGTTTGGATAGACATTCTTCCAGCCAGTTTGTTCTAGTGACACGTCTCCGGAAGGAAACAGACCGCTTGCGAGGCCTAGACGTAGTCTAACTAACTAAAGAATTAACAGAGACTTCTTGACAGCAGTCTGTCAGCCAGTCAAGATATTACTGGCATTTTATGGAACCCAATCTCATAACGTTGTTCACAACAGCCCGCCATTTGGCCCTATCTAAAGAGTATGTGGGAGGATATTATTAAAATGAATCTTGCTGACACAACATTTTTTAGTCCGGCCTCTTCCACCTGCTCGGTGTAGGTGTACGAGGTTACTGTTGCACTTGTTCACACTCAGTGACACAAAGACACTCGGTAGGATTCCTCTGGACGAGGGGTCTGTCCGTCGCAGAGACATCTACCTGACAACACACAACATTCATGCCCCCGTCGGGATTACAACCCGTAATTCCAGCAAGCGAACGGTCGTAGACCCACGCCGTAGATCGTGCGGCCTCCGGCATCGGGTGATGTGAAGATGTGGACTGCATGAATTTGGCTGAGGCTAAGGTCACATGGTAGTCTGTTGTGAGTACGGTAATGAACACTCTGCTCCAGGGAGCGAAATGTAATTGGCGATTTTAGACACGGCCCGCACACTTCGGTAGCCAAGTTAAAGTCCCCTGTCTCTGTCTTCCCTGAGGGTCGAACACAACTTTGAACTTCACTGGATTGAAATCTGGAAGTTCGTATCCAGAACATTGGCCCTACCTTGGCAGAATTTGATTATTCTTAATACACACGTCAGCAAAGCGCAACGCGACCTGTCTGAAGGTACCAACACGAAGCGTTGCGTTATTAGTCGTATCGCTAGTACTGGACATTCCAGAGAGCTTCGCACGTGACAATTTTACGTTTCCTGTCGAGCTGTCTGTTGTCCCTCTCCACTGTTTCTTATTGAAAGTACTCAGCACTATTAGATGGAATACGAAATTCTATAGGCAACGGGCCTATTAAAATCAGTTGAGCACCTTTAATTTTGGTCCATACAAATCCCCAGGGGCCGGAATAAACGTAGTCGATACAGTGACTAAACTATGGGCTGGACAAACTGAATCGTGGTTCGGATCCCAGACTGGGGAAAGAGATATGTCTCCTCTTCAAAATATGCTGATTGGTTCTGGGGCACACCCTGCATCCTATACCACGACTACTGGGGACCCTTAGCCCGAGAATGAAGCGACAGCGGCGTGAAGCCGATCTCTCACCTCTATATGAGCCAAGGTTAAGAATGAGTGGAGCTATACCTCCATTCCCCCATACAATTTCATGTTTTACACGGTGACAACTTTTTGCCTTTGCCAGATACATCCACTGCAACCCCAAAACCCGCTATATAAGTTAAACGACGCACGATAATATGAAAGACAGCACTCAGTACGGAAACATATACCTCTTTATGTTCCACAGGGCTAATTTAAAACTTTTTAGATATGCTTCGTATTTACTGAAATTAATGGAAATATGTTTTACACATCTGAGATTAAAAAAATGAACTTCAAAAACAATTAGTTGCGTACAGTCGCAAGCAATATATATGATATACACGTGAACCCCAAAGCACTGAAAGGCGAGTCCTTTGATCAAAGGGATGCAGATAATAGCGGAATATATCTACTTTGTTAGCTTCTACAAAAGTCTGAAATTTTTAACTGGCACCTTTTTTTCCAAAAAAGATAATCAGCTTGGACGATGAATTCTGTTCCATGATAACGGAGCATGAAGTAGCCTACATACTAAATCCTTTGTCTAAAACCACATAACAGACAGATTTAAATAAGGAGATAATGCAAGGATACTATTACAGTGTATCTCGTAGACAGTTTAATTGGCTCTTGAAAAGTCCAGTGACTGATGAATGTGTGGGGGCCTTCAATATGAGCATCTTCTTTACTAGAGCATAAAATTAGGCATTAATCTCGGTTGCAGGTCAGCTTACAACCCTCCGACGAAACAGGCCTTAATTTTAATTTTGGAAATGAATTATAAGAATTTCAAATATCAAATTCCGAATAAACGAAATCCGTTCCACATACTGCACAAATGGTAAAGGATAATATATTTCTAACCGCTCTGAGACTGGTTCATTGTCTTTGAAGTTACGATCCCTTCCAGACTACCCTTTAGTTTGCTGTTTACTGTGTACATTAGCACTTGAAGAATATCTGAAAACTTTGGCAGGGCATGTGGCACGAACGGGCGAGAAATGCGTGGAAGAAAAAATACTTGGAAAATATGACAATGACGGGGGGATAATACTAACACGGATTAAAAAAAAAAGATCAGTTCCAAGGGCGTGGACTGGATTGATCTGACTGAGGACAGTTACAAGTGGCGGGCTGCTGTGAACGCGGTAATGAACCTTCGAACCAATAAGATGCTGTGAACTTGTTGACTAGATGACGAACTATTAGCCTGTCAACGAATCCGCTCCTTATCTGGTTCGTTGGCTGGGCAGTCAGTAACGTAGCTTCCATTTAATATTAGTCCATGCTAAGGGATGTGTGGCCACGTGTAGAGCCGTGTGTTGTGGAACATACTGTATCACCTGGATCTGGTAATGGATCAATAGTACGTGGTACGCACAGAAATCACGTCAGCTGAAAGCTCCCTACGCGCAGTGTACCACTTTGACGGGGAAGATGAAGTTGGAAGGCGACCATCTTCAGTGGTGGTCTGTTGCTTCGTCACTTGGGGAAGGGGGAGAAGGCGTCCGGCATTTTTTCGATAATATCGATATAACATCGTCTCCGCATCTCCCACACACCAAGATAACTCGTAAAGGAGAATAAAATACTTGATAGAACTGCCTTCTGGGTTGTAAACTGTGTAGTCTTAGGGACAAGATCGACGTTTCGTAACACCATGTTGCCTACATCTTCAAGGTGCAAGGGTTTCGTCCGAAATAATAACTATGGGGAAGATGGGGGCACCTTTGAACAAAATTAAGAAATACGAAACTAGCGACATACACTTTCGACCGAAGGCGAGATATTTTAATCTGTTCAACAGTGCCCCATCACTCCTATACAATACTACAAGGTATCCTAACTCAGTGGACGTAACTTTTCGCCGCCACAAAATCAAATCTGGTAGCTATACGTCTAAACAATTGTTCACACTGTCCTTCCTTCAAAAAATCCATTAGGTAAACTTGACAGGAATGTGTTCTATTGAACAACGCTGTAAATTGCTGGGATTAGAGTCAACGATAAAGGAACGAACGAATGAATTAATGAAACAATGGATTATTGAACACTTTTGGAATGATACTGACAGGAGAAACAGAGAAATTGAAAAACAACCTGTCCGAGCTCCACTTTGTTCACCAAAATTCCCACATGCATTGACCAGGGAACGAACATGGCTACCTCGCGGTAAATGGCCGACGACACACTGAGACATGGCACGTAGACCGTGAATTGTGGAGCCTTGCGGGCGGTCATCGATGTTTCGAAGTAGCCTGATGCTTCCACCTTCAGGGTACATACTTTCCTCCGAAATGTCTTTAACATCCACAATAATAATATGGTGTGTAACCCAGAGGATGTGACCCTTCACCTTCCTGACATCAAGACTTGTAATGTTAACATTTATTTTCCGGCTGTCGTTCCTAAAGATATCTGTCATTTAGCCAGGAACCACTGCTAATAATTTGGGTTGACACGAAAACCAGAATAGATCTCACCGCTCATTACAGTATTTGACCTGTGTGTTGGAATACGTAAAGGAACAGAATTTTATGAGTGTGTCATGGCGACGCCCTTGACACGACGACCTTCACATAGCATTCACTGAAACTGAAAATAAAAATCCCACACATATATCCCGCAATTGCAACGCGCTGTATTACCTACCAAAAAATTTCCCCCGGTAAGCAACGATCCTTGAAGTGAAAGGCAAAAAGACAATGGGTTAGACAGCCCCGTCCTTGAACCAAATTGCAAGACACAATGGAGAATTATCTGCCTGCGACTTAATTTTTACCTTCTTTTGTCATCCTTGTCCCTTTGTTTCGTTACAACACCGGATGCAGTTTGAGGGCGTGTTACTATTCAATTAGCGGGCTCAACCGCCATCTTCTACAGGAGAGATAAAGTTGGCAGATTACTCATCGTCGGCAGATAAAGGACGGGATTTCTTGCTCTCTTGAACCCGGCGAAGTCATGGGCATCAGAAATGGCTTGTTAGTTTTCAAAACGCGTCTCCGTTCAACACATACAGTGACATTTATTATGATTTGAATACGGCAGGCAAGAAGTAATGATCCATCATTCCCCTGCATCTCATTTTCAGGTCTCTGCCCGTCAGAATAATTAATTCCACGGTAAAGTCCTTGCAAACATATTACTCATAGTTCCGCAATCAGTCACAACATAACCTACATTTGGTGGAAACCGAAATTAATTGCCTTCTTCACAATGGATTGTCACATGCCTTGTCCAGACAGATGAACACATTCCACGCCCTCCAATCCTATTTCTTTAAGGTCCAGTGTAACTGGGCGACCGCGGTAGCTCAGTGGTTAAGGTGCTGTGCTACAAATTGGAAGGTCGTTGGTTCGATTCCAGATGGTGTCATTGGAATTTTTCATTAACATAATCCTTCCGATCGCACTATGGCCCTGCGGTCGACTCAGCCTCTGACAGAAATGAGTACCAGGAGTATTTCCTGGGAGTAAAGTCGGCCGATGCGTAAGGCTGACAACCTTACCACCATCCTGTGCCATTGTCACGTAATCTGGGAACCTTAACTTCCTGGAACCCTCTGGGCACCTCGGGCATGTAATGGGACTGATTTTACCAGTCTAACTGTCGTTCGATACACGCCTAAATCATCCCAGTGGAATCCTTCATTCAGATTTCTTCAGCAAAACTCTGTATGCATTTCTCTGCTCCCCCTACATGTCGGATCCTCCCTTAAGCACAACTTCTTCCTCAGCACCCTGCTAGCGAAAATTCTCAGCCTGTGTTACTCTCTTAAAACGAGAGACTACATTTGACACTCACTAAACAGAAGACAAAATTATAATTCTGTTCATTTTGAGCCTATGTCTTTTGATGGCAGCGCGAGATTTCTCAGAATAAACGTTGGAGGATTCTTTGTACAAACTGAAATATTTCAGACACAGAAATCTGAGTTATAAATGAAACACGCAGTAAAGCGTGGCTTGTTGATATACTTCTCCCTTAGAAAGGTCGGCCGTAAGAAGAACGTGACATATTGCTATTGGTTTTCAATTTTGCGTTAGAATACGCCATTAGGAAGGTGCAAGGAGATAAGACAGGACAGAAATTCAATAGGAAACATCAGGTTCTGGTCTACGCTGAGGTGTTAGTGGGTGAAGGAATTAACAGGGCCTAACGTCTGTTTGGAAACGCAACATCTGTTAAACAAGAACGCAGTAACAGGTCAGCGCCGAAATAAATGCAGGTGAACAGAGTACGCCGATCATTCATCCTGTGTTGCCAAGATGCAGGGCAGAATCACAACAGAGTTAATAAACATTCCGGGAATTTTACAAAGGTCAAGTCCATGTGGAAGATACAATTTTTTAGAACTAGACTAAATTCGGCAAATACCAACTGCTTATGGGTCTAAAATCTTTCACCGTCAAATGACCTGTTCTAGGATGAACTTTACCTTTTCACATGGCCTAAAAAAATTTCCCAAGTAACAAAAATATATTAAACTAATCTATAATTTCTTCTGTTTTTTTTATGCGGGTGTGAAATATGGTCTCACAGTCTAGATGAGAGTCATAGGTTTAATTAGAAAACAGAGTACTGGAGAGAATATCCGAACTCACGGCAGATTTTGTAACTGAAGGAGGAAGCAAATTTCATGGCGCTAAAACAGCTCAATCTGAACTTCAGATCAAACATTGTTCGTTTAATTACTACGGAGGACACGAAACGGAGCGTAGCGAAGTCACGCATTCTAGGTTCGGATGGAGACAGCTGGCTTAGAATAAGACCCAATGGCGTACCCTGTAAAAGCAGGTACCATAAAAGGATGCACCTTCTCGACCATCTGACCTCAACGATCTCCATTCCTTCCTTCTCGGAGTTAGAATGTTGGTAATAGGTAAAGCAACCCCTGAGGGTTTCAGGATGAAGGTTCCCAGTTTTCAAGAAAATCGGCACATGAAGGTTGTAAGGTCGTCAGCCCTACGCACCGGCCGCCTTTACTTCCCAGGAAATATTCCTGGTACTCACTTCTGTTAGGGGCCGAGTCATTCCCAGGCCCACAGTGCGGCCGGAAGGATTATGTCAATGAAAAATTTCAGTGACACCATCGGGAATCGAACCCGCGACCTTCCGGTTTGTAACGCAGTGCCTCAACCAACTGCGCCACCGCGTGAAGAATGTTGGAAATTCACCAGAATTTTTACAATAGTTGTCTGCCTAAACGGGAAGCCTCTGGATCTGTAAGCACGCTTGCATCTCGCGATGTGCGTACAAATCAGTTCCTCACTCACGAGCGTAAAACTGTAAATAATCAGAAAGAAACTGGCATCAAAGTAAGACTCAGGGTAATTTATTTTAATCAGAACTACGCGTCAGTCCGGCCGGCACTTTTACTTTTGGGGCTGTACCCCGACCTCCAACCTAAGCTACACATAATATTGATGTTTCATCATATCTGCCGCCATCTACTAACAGTTCTGTGCGCTTCACAGAAATTCAATTTATATTACGATGTGAACACAACAAAACTTATAGAAGCTTAAGATCTTTGAAATTCAAATGAGCATCGAACACCCTCAATGCGGCAGAGGATCTAAGTGCCGATTAGCTAGTAAAATGTTCTCTGCAATTTATGGAACTTGAAGGATCATTGCCGCGTTCACAAGAGCCTGCCATATTAATCCAGTCCACGACCCGCTGCACCCCCCCCCCCCCCCCCCCCCCCCCCCCCCCCACCTTTTTTTTCTCGGCTAGTTAATTTGTCTACACAAGGGGTAACCAACTCGTCGCCTCCCCCCCCCCCAGCTTAT
>Ga0123352_10011217_pt1 | contig 14110 bp, 10 predicted proteins | sample TergutLab28metaG_FD_89700 | JGI IMG/M metagenome (GOLD analysis project Ga0123352, IMG submission 89700) | Labiotermes labralis P1 segment gut microbial communities from Petit-Saut dam, French Guiana - Lab288 P1 | ecosystem: Host-associated > Arthropoda: Insects > Digestive system > Gut ...
AAGTAGGTATGTGTAAACGCAACAAAACAACTGAAAAATGTGAAATATGTTTCAAATATGTATGTGGAAAGTGCACGAAAACTGTAGAAAAGAAATTCTACTGCAAGAAATGCACGCTGTAACATTATTAAAGATTTCATTCATTGTCAGCGATGTTTCCTGGTATAGGCCTATTTGACACATCATATGTATAAAACATGACAAAATAAATAACTAAATGATAATAAATAATTATTTTTAAATACTTACCTTCCCAACTTAGCATGATATAAATTAAAAGGCAATAAACCACATGGCGGTCAATTTGACCGCCGTTGGCACTTTCAGGTAGTGAAGCACCACTGGCGCTTCTAGTGTTAATGGAAAGCATGTCAGAAGTCTTGCATCACAATTGAAGTGTCATGCCCTGTGGACCCTAATGAAGCATAAAAACATCACATATATGTTTATGTCTTATAGATGTGGTTCATATTGTTATAGCAGGATTGTCACTTATTTCACAGAAATGTAGATGTTTGTGAAAACAATATCTTTAATTCATTAATAAGCTTCCTCCTACTGCAATGAATCTTCGTTTTAACAAACATAATCTGTCCCACAAAAGTGTCATACTGTGATTTTTACTGTAGTAACTTCTGCAAGTTGTGTCACAATTTAAAAAAATAAATTTTTGGCACGAAACAGCAGCAATCAGCATAGGACTATTTGCTATTTCCATTTTCTACCATTGGGTCTACAAGCTCAGCATACTTCACTGAACCAAAATGGTCAGTAGTGTGGTATGTTGATTGGACTTGGTTCATTAATCCATGTAATGAAGGACTGTAGAATCTGTATGGCAGTTCACAACAATGTCACATTAAGATCTGCATGCTCTAATCCTTCAGCATCTCAACAAAGCATGCTTTAAATGCATTTTTTTCTATTCCATGCTACTGAATCATTAACAACCACATTTATTTGAGAATTTTGAGCAATTCAATGTTTACACACATAACAAAGTTTTCCAGTGAGCTGTACAATCAACATAATATTCTGACTATTATGTTTTTTGCTCTGTGCATTGTGATATGATTATGCAACATGAACCAATGAAATGCGCATTTTTCAAATTAATATTTTAATTCAACTTTTCAATTGTTGATGCCTTCTACATGTTTTGAACCATCCTGAGAATGATTCATGAGGTTCAAAACATGCAGATGATGTCAAAAACTGAAAAACTGAATTAAAGTATTAATTTGAAAAGTGTCCATTTCATCGTATTGTTGCACAAAAACATTCTGACATTATGGCCAAAGAAAACAGACTTCCCCTGTTTGATCCTTATCAGCCTACTCTTTGATGGTTGTCGTCAAGGTATAAAAGGCACATGCCCTTCAGATCTGCCCATAGTAGTGTCAGGAAGACATAACACCCATCTTGTTACCTTGTCAAATATGTCAGTAGCTCACTAACTACTGGCATTCTTTCAGCACTCCTTTGTGTTCTCATTTGCACTGATGCATCTCCATAACTTGAACATCTGCAGCATGATGTGTCTCAGCTTCAGTGACATATCCAGTGGGTCTCAATGGACTGGCCCTCGCAGTCTGCAAATAAACAAACGTAAACATATAGCTACAGGTGCATACAACAATTATATATTTTATCAATCACTACTACAGCATGCCTCATATCTCTGACTGACCATTTTTAAAACAGTGACTATGCTATATCAAACAACACAAAGAATTTTACTTTCCTTCGTCTTGTAGCAGCAATTCTAAATTGGGGACACAAACGTTACAACAGGTCGTACATGAACCCAATACCAGTACACACAGCTTATAATTTGTATGGACTTAAAAATACCTTGGCAAATTGCATTGGCACTCCATGTTTCTACATAACAGCTTGCTTAAACTTTGTCATAAATATCTGTTCTATGTCAGCTACAAGACTTAAACAGTGGGTGGCACATAAATCCAATACTCTGCTTTGTAATGTAGCTCATATTTCTGACATCACACATGCTAATTAATTTCTCATTTAAGTTAATCAAAATTTCATTAACTAAATGCTTCCTGAATGACTATAGGGAGTTTATAAAAACAAGATACAAGGAATGAACTGAGACAGAATCTTCCAGTGCTCACTTTTAAGTACTTTTTTAATCATGGCTGATGATCTAAATCTTGTCCTTGTACAACACGTATCCTTCTGGCAACATAATTGTTAGCTTCCAACACCAGGAAGACATCTAAGTCTCATTCACCCTGCATATTTCTGAATTTGTTTGCTGTCTACAATGAGAATATGTAAGCACTGCCAAAGTTAAGTGTAATGAACCAGATATATAATTCCCTACAGAAGACTTTTCTTTAAATGTGCCAATACTGTAATGATTCTCTTTTAGATGTAAAGATGTTCTTGCTGCCTGAGAAATTGCCCCACTGCCCCACAAGCTAATCAAAAAGACATAGTGAAATGAAAATATAAGGTATCTGTTGTCATCAGCCCTGTAACTGCCACCACGGCAAAGCATGATGAACTACATCTATGGATACATACACTTGATATTATCAGGTTAAGTTATTATCAATCTGCACACCAAGAAATTTCGCTGTAATAATAAATATGATTGTTTCATTACCACAACCTATATTTAAATTAATATAAATATTGTTTTATTGCTTGTGAAACACCTGATTAAGTTATGAAAGTTTATTTGTTTGAAGCCAGTTCTCCAACTTGGCAAGTGCATTGTCAAGGCAATTTTGAAGCTGGTCTCTTTCAGGATGTGACAATACATGATACCAGTAACATCGGCCAGTATAGGTTAGGCCTGCAAAGTGACAGTTTGGGCAGGAATCATTTATATACAGCTGAGGAAACTCGACAACAAGACTGAGAATTATCAACAGAATAATGAGGAGAATTAACAGGGGTCTTTCGCATGGAAATATTTTGGAAGTTCAAATTTCCTGCACCTGCCAGCATATCCACACTCTCCACATTACCATTTGCTGTGGGGATGGAATAATTTCCAACACACTCAGGCATACACAATACATAATTTTTACATGCCAAATACTAAGCCTCACAAATGGCACAGTTTACCTAATATCTTGCAACCAAGTTATTCAATAACATTCCACCGAACATAAAAAATTTAAATCACGATATACAGGAGTTTTTAAGGCACCGTTTTAAAAGTGCCTCTTATGCTCAATCCTAGTCTGTACAGGAACCTGCCTTCATTAAAAATCAGAAAAATTTTGCATGCTAAAAATGTAGTACTTACATGGAAAAGTACCTCAAAACTGTTCATGACTAACGTAAAACTATGTATATGTATTTAAGTGGTGTGTTAGATTTGGCCCTAACATGTTCAACATTCTTCGCTTACTCCTATTAAGAATGCATGGAATGCGAATAAATTGAATTTTATTCTTTATACTGACCACAATGGAAGGCCACCATTTTGCAATTCTTGAAAATATACTTTGCTACACATCAATTAACAGGAAATGACACAACATCCAATACTAGGGCCACGTATTGTGTAAACATCATGCACTATAAAAATACATTTTATTACACGTAACTACCCATTAATGAATAAACGTAATGTCGCCACCTCTGTGCCGCGAATTTTCAGTGGCAACAGTAGCTCGTTACTTACTGCTTTAAAACGTTTTATTTTATGCACGCACATCATTTGATTTACTCAGTTTTCTCAACTGACTAAGAATTCCAAAAACATTACCTTTTTTTTTGTTTCTTCCAAATGCGAACTTAAAACCTGATTTCCAAAAGTGCATTGCTTTTATCGAAGTTTCCAACCGATGACCACGTGTCCTGGTACAAAGACACAAAGATGACAGAACGTCAATTTTTGCAATGCGAATAAACCGCACTTTGTCCTTTGCTAACGATTTGAACCCTTCTCTGCCACGGATTATAGCCACCTCTAATCCGTGTCCATAATAAACATGGGTCACCGTCTGTCATGTAGCGGTGGATCCATCCAATACATGGATGATCGGTGAATGTAAGCACGGATTACAGCCGACGTAAGGTACAATAATCCTAAATACCAACTTCACTTACAGCGCTCACCGACATAGGTTACCAACCACAGATAACATTACATGCACCAGATTTAATTATTTATTCATTCTCAAAAGGTTGATGTAGCATGCTTAGTTGTGACTTATATAGGTCAATTTATAGTGTAATTTTTTTACCTCGCATGTTACTGCACTCTTTTTTGGTTCACATATTCCATCTTCAACACCATCCTGCTTTGCAAAAAGTGTAATGGATGTGTAGCATTTTATAAAGAAGACCTTGGGCAGAAAAAAGCATGATAGAAAATATGAAAGAGGATGGGAGATAGTGTGGTTGATGAAATTTATTCATTTAATTGTCAACACACTATGATATAATTAACAAGTATGACCAATTTTCAATTAAATATACACAAGTATTTGAGATGTATGAAAAATGTTTACAGCCTGTAAGAAGCCAATCAGTAGGTGGATTCCATCATACTGCACAAAATGGAGGGTTACTGCCACAGTGTCATTTCATTCTACCATTTCTAGCACTTACAGCTTCTTTTCTTCAACATGTTATTTCTTAAAGTACATTGACGTGTGTCATGACGTTCTATCAGTTCTTCATATCCCTTGTTCTTGCAGTTTCTGGAGTTAAAACTTGGATGACTTCCTGTCAGATTATTACAAAATTATATATTTCAGTACATACTGTACCTGTCTGTGAAAAGGAAAGAAGACTGAGCATTCTGTCTATATGTAGTATGTGCAAAATCAGTATTATAAGTATTTTAATATGCATTTGCAGTCAACTTGATGTTCTAACAGATGTCTCATGAAGAACTCTATCATCTGGGATATAAGCCTCTGTAGTCTAATAGAAATATGCCAATGTTTTGAAGGAGCCTGCTGCCTGTACTTACCTGTCTTCACACATGCACATGCAAATGGGGGGGCAGGGGAGGGAGCAGATTCTTCAGAAATGGCAAAACACTCCTACCAGACTACATGGCATCACAACCCAGAAGACAATAATCAATAATTTCATACTGCTTTTTATAATCAAGATTTTGCATCACATTTTATATAAATGTTACTGGATCACTGCAAGACATGCACATATATAACACAATAAATTGTGACATTTGAAATTCTTATTGCAGTGATCATGAAGGAATACCATCTTCAGAGACATGACACCATGCAGTCTGCTAGAAATCATATGACATTTTGGAGGAAAATACTGCCACCGTTATCAGGGTAGAGTATTACATCCCAGATGACAGCATTCTTCACTCAGAAAACTGTCATATACTGAACAAAGGAACCTCAATATTCATCACCACAGTATCAAACATTTGCCATTGGATATTTCCTTGAATGGTGATAATATAATGCATACTTTGAGATTTGTTATAAGTCGCAAACCTCAAATGGAAGAACAGTAGGCTATAACTAAGAAATGGGCACTGAAGAGAATATTTGGATCTAAAGGGAAGTGACAGGAGACCTGACAGCATTACATAAAGAGTAGCCTAGTAATTTACACTCTTCAAACATCATTGATGTTAGCAATTCAAAGAGGATGAGATGAGTGGTCAAGATAACCCAATTTCATTTTGAAACCATGGGTGAAAAATGCTTGCCACCAGATATAAAATGTTTATTAATTATACAACATGTAGACATGGTGCCTAGCTTCAACTAACTCAAGTTAAGGCCCAACAATGCACCCTCATGAACATACTACCTGAGCACTGAAACTTTTCAAGGCCTCTGCTGTATGGAATTAGTTGAGCAGTTTCTTTCTTTAAGTATCAGCCAGTTATCACTCTACATATTTCTTTCCTGGTAACAATTTCTGTTGTGTAAAAATCAGTTAGCGTCATATCAGACAATTTTTCTCTCATGTTTTAAGGCTCCCTTTAGTGGAACATGGATGTGATTTTCTGTACATGAAAATACCCAGAAATTCTTACATTTGTTCTGTTCTTATTTTGTAATGAAACTCATATTATTTTGTACTCTGTTATGTGACCACAGAAAGAATTCCCTTAGTCTGCCACCCTCCACATCTGCCCCTTCACTCCACTTCTGTATGTATGCCTTCAGTTCTCCAACCATGCTGTTCATAAAAATGTTACCTACAATAAGCATACATTAGCCTTCATTGCAGGTATGGCAGTTAATATATTCCTTGCACAATAATATTCCCGATGAACAATGATGCAACCTGAGCTGATAGCTTAGAAAGTGCAACATTAATGGAGGGAGTAGGAATGGTGGGAAGAAAAAACACTGAAGCTCCAAAGCTAAGCTTTGTCATTCATCAGGTGTTGTTACACATCACTGGAATATAGAAAGGGCACAGGGAATAGAGAGACAGCTTTCATTACAATGACAAGCACTTGGGCTTGTTAACAGGCCATACAGGGCTGGAAAGTAGTAGAATGGTAGGGAGAAAGGGGCATGCATCAAGCTTCATAATCCTCTTCATCCATGGCAGGATTTCTTTGCATTGTCTAAGCACAGAATTTAAATATGCAGATTTCTGTGGAAGGTTTATTTTGAACATTAACCAAAAGGACAAACTTCAATAATTGAATTACCTTGAGGCCCCTTGCCTTTGCTATATCAAGAGCTGTATTTTGGTAAACATTGTATGGTGCCAAGTCTGCCCCCAAGTCTACCAGGAGCTTCACAACTTCCAGACGACCTGAAAGAACAGCATGCATAAGACATGTCTGTCCACGACGATCCACACAGTTCAGCATTGCACCCCGCGTCAACAGTTGTCTGAGAATTTCAACTGAACTCTCCATTACCACTAGGAAAAATTCACAAATGAAAGTTGAATTACATGAAGGTTTCTCCAACATCCTATACATTTATGATGACAATGAATGACCTAATACTTTTCAGCTTGTACAATAAAACACTATAAGTTTATCTCAATCTGACACTGGGGTTACAAACCCTTCTTTTGATACAAATTCTCAGTAAATGATACAACATTATTTTGTACTCAGTTACTTTAAATTGTGAAAGAAAACATTAAGAATTTTGAGGATTCAATTAACATAACAATTAATATGGACACCATCTAATTCCTCCCTCCTTCCTTACACCTGGTAATGGAAACAGATCCATCTTCTGAAACACTGTACTTAAAAAGCCTAAGGTTAGTGGGATAATGTGAAAAATATTAGCCATATTGATTTTAACACTTGGCCCACAGTTTTAAGTTCCTAGAAATATATGTGCCAGGAGCCAAGAAGATGTAGTTATTACAGTTAGAAGACAATAGGCTGAATGACTAAGGACTGTGGTTCAACTGTCAACAGGGGCAATAAGTTTTTCTCGTGTCCATAAGAGATAACAGATCTTCAGTCAAAATCCAACATATAATTTTTCCACTCCAATTTTCTCCATGTTTTGGACTGGATAAACCATCCTCAGGATAATGCAAGATTTAATTGCAGGTAAAAAATGCAGTAATCTGTGAAACATGTATTTTGTTATGTTTGTTGTGGGATCCCACATCACATAATAATATTACAATAAAGTTGTACTAGTAAATAGTGAGTATAATAGAGTTAAAAAGCATTATTCATGCACATAGAAAAATGGTAGTTAATTAACAGGAGTTAAATATGCATTAAAGTGAGCGAATGTAAAAGAAGTACAAAGATTTTTATTCCTTTTCATGGGTGACATGTCAGGGGATACAGAGAAACCAAATTTACTTTCATATTTTCTTCATATGTATTTTTGTTGTCATATTTGTACCATGAGAAAGAATATTTAAGAATTTTTTAATCTTCTATTCCACTGATCCTTGTATTAACACTAAATTTAAGGGGTTTTTTTTTGTATGTCAGTGTCAAGGATGAACTACTTAAGAGTCATAATATTGTATCTGAGTATGCTTGCTACTTTTCATGCTAAGCACTTTTCTCTTCTCCAAAATATACTGATCAACTGCAGCCCACCCAGCCTTCTCTTCAGTGAGTAACAGAGACATTTTCCCCAGGGATAAAACAGCCCAAGTATGACACTAACCATTCACATGTGTCAGTTCTGAAGTTAAGAGTCTGTGAAGCTCTATCTCCATTCCCCACTATGCCTTCATGGCATGCATGGGAAAAAATTTACCAAGTTTAATGTGATAAAAGGGTATTTCCTTTTGTGGTTCCACCAACCTCCTCTCATAAGTGGAGTCCACTGCTCACTATCCTTCGCTTCCCTGTCTGCACCCTCATCCAGAGCAAGCTCCACTGTCTCCATTTGTGATCCATCCACTGCATAATGCAGGGCAGTGCAACCATTTCTGTTCCAATATGCAATAAAAAATGTGTAATAATTTGGACTGAAGACACACTTCTGTTTAAGGATACATGTTATCAGAGAGCTGATAATTGTTATTGTGATCTTTGGGATTAATGACATTATGTAGTTTGGTATGTATGTAATAATATTTCAGGGGAACATAATTCTGGCCTGAACATGGAGCCATTATTCCCATCCAAAATTCTGGTATTCACTTTCCATGTTACATAGTGTCATAATCCAAAAGACTTCAGTATGAATATAATCCTTGCTTGCATGTTCTCCTGTACTACTATACTGCTATCTTTCTTATCCAGATTTATTTGAAATATTTGAAAAATTTAATACAAGAATCAAATCCTTCTGTCTTTCAGCAATTAAAGGCACAGTTGTAGCTTCTTAACAACAGAGACTATGCTTTATCATGGAAATGTAGTAGGAGATAAAGATTTTTAAAGAAGAAACTAGAACACAATTATTTTTCTGGAAGCAGAATCTGTGTGGACAGCTGTGGAGGCTAAAGCTCGTATTAAGGGGTACTAGCCAGGAAAATCGAAAGTTTCTGTAACAATATATAATTTGAATTTAAATTCCATCTGACCTGTCACAAATATCCCATCTTGCCCCACAGTCTATCAGCTGATGTGCAATGTTCACCTCTCCCCTGAAGCATGCAATCATGAGAGCTGTTCTGCCTGCTGCACCACTGGTCACATTTACACCAGCTCCAGCACTGAGTATCAGGTTCACCATCTGTGGGTCTCCACGAGATACTGCCTGCATAAGTGGGGATATGCCCATCGGGTTGAAGATCTCCACAGAGTCATACCTATTATCAATACTTTTGTTAATTTAATTAGCAATGCCTTCTTGACAACACATGCAGTATGGTATCAATATGAGATGATGACAGTGGTTTTAATGGCTATTTCTAGTTTATTCAACAATGTTATCAGTATATAAGACATCCAAAATATGAAGAAGGAGTGTCATCTCAAAGACACAGAGAAATAGTGAGATATACGCATTATACTACCTATTTGTAAGAATCTTCTTTGCAGCTTCGAGTTGGCCATGTTGAATTGCCCTAAAGAGGTTCACAATTGCCACCTTATCTTCTGAAAATGGTAAACAAAGAGACATGCCAGTTACTGATGTAAATGTGGGTAACTAAATGTATAAGTGGGCTTGTAGATAGGTGGGTGCATGATCTGATGGACACATACACATACAAGAAAGAAAAGAAGTAAGATCACTGTAATGAAATGGAGTTATAATTTTATTTCTTAAGTAATGGATAAAGTTGGTACTGGTAGTACATCCTATTATGGGCATCGTCATTACCATGGAGGTATATCTGAAGGCATTCCTAAACTCTGGAGCTAGATGGAAGTAGTAGTAAGCATTAAAACCCCAGTACTAATTGGATATATGGTTCTGTGGTCTGGATGCATGTGAAGAAGATAGAAATCAAACACCAATTCTTTAGTCATACACCCCACAGCCTGGTCACTATTCTGAGTTGGGCAGCTTATTGTCCTTCAATTCAAGGAAAATAATACTAGAAGAAATGGAGCTGCTGAAATGCATTTTATGTGCTTATGAGTTGGATTCTGATATCAAAGGAGATATAAACAGTTACATTGAAGAATGAATTTAAACTATTTGTTTTGCCCCTGGATGAATATTTTTATAATTTGGCCATGCTCAATCCAAATCTGAAAATGAAAATATGCTATCACCTAACGTTTTACTGGAACTTCAGTTCCTGTTTTTTTTTTTTGTTTTGGCATTGTGAACGATTTTTACTTCATTTTACTAGAATCTACAATTGTGTAATCATGTTCTTTGACGACTTTTACTGCATAACTTTTCTCCATGGTGGAAATATCCTGGTGAAACCTTTCCCTATATTTGTCGCTCACTGCACCCAGATTCAGAAGCAAGAAGTCCAAGTGGGAATGTCAAAAATGAATTAATTACACCCCATGGTCTGGTATGCATTTCACAAGTCCTCAACAAATTTCTTGCAGTTTGCGGATTTTATGTTTCTAAGAAAATTTAGACAAACCGCTTTGAATGTTAGCCATGCAGATTTCTCATTTTCCATCAACAGGTGTTCAGATAGGTCATCATTAATGACTTCACGAATTTGTGGTAACAAAATCTTATCTTTGTCAACTAATGGTTGACTTGTGACACATTTTTCCCCTGGATAAGAAAACAGCAAAACTCTGTGTAGCCAGACTGCATTCCTAGGAGAAACTTTAAGGTCTCCATATATTTTCCGTCCACATTTTTAATAAGTTATAGCTTTCAAGAACAAATCCATATTCTCGTAGGTTTCTTCCATGTGGACAGAGTGGCCGATCGGTATTGACAGGTGAATATTTCCGTTATGTAGCAGCAGGGCCTTTAACTAAATTTAGACGAATCTACGAAATGTTTCCACTCTTCAGGTTTATGTGTACAGTACATCCCAGCTCTTTCAGAAGTCCATCTACATCATTACAATAGACTAATTCGCCGTCCTTAAAAAAAAATGAAGACAATGATTGCTGGCGTTTTCTGTATGACCCTTTGACACCTTACTGTAACAAAGTCCATCCTTGCAGAGGAAAAGCCAAGAATTCCGCCTGAATTTCCGAAACATTTAGGTCTCTCACGTAATGAGAGGTTGTGTTGTTAAGCATGAGTGTCGTTCTAACGGAGGAGTATTATATTGTTAGGAATTAGCTGATATGACGTAATATTCCACGCTATATTCGAGACGTCGCATAAACAGATGTCGTTATAATCGGGTTTGATTTTATTTGTGAAATATTACAGGATCTCCTTCCTCTTTCCACAGTACATGCATGTAGGAACTGAGAGAAAATGACGAAAACCCTCAGCATATTCGGTACTACGGTGGAAATCCTAAGAAAGTACATCCTTAGGACAAGCAATAAGCACACCTGTTAGGTGCACGGTAGTATCAATAGGCCTTCTTTTCGCCTGTGAAGAATATCTGTAACATCAATTTCCTGAAGACATTCGACGAACAGGAGGGAAAAGAAAATGTTATGGTCCAGTAACTGGACCTAGAAACCTGTGTGAATGGACTTTATTTAATTCATGAAGAAGTAGATTCAGGCTTGGAAGTGGAACACGTTTTCCTTGCGCTGCCGGCTAACTGGGTCCGCCCTCAATGAGCACCGAGGAGACAAAAATGAATGAAGCCTGTATTGTGTTTCGTTATCATATGATGAAATACAGCAGGAAATCTCGACACTGAACTTTGTTATGCGTATTCTAAGGCTAAGGAACTGCGATAAGTGGAAGGGTGTGCACGAGAAATTTCTCTTCCGCCATCCTTCTTGCAATTCTTAATCAAGTCCCTGGAGGTACACATTACGATGCAGTATGCTGATAGCAACCAAGTCCACAGAACTGCAACTCAGACACAACTTACAATTCAGTGTGGTTCGATCACATGAACTGTCTCTTATCAGTAGAGATAAATATTACCTTCTGTTGTGGCAGCTAGCTGTGGGCTCCACGGCCCTTCTCCTTCAGCAGTAATGAGCTTAAGCCTAAATTGGTAACACTCCTGTGCCCGCAGTCCAGTTACTTCAAACTCCCTTCGAAATCCCCTTCAAACAAGAAAATACGAAGTATGTATTTTGTCATTATATCTTACCAAATAATTTGCGTCGTTTGGAAATGAAGTCTCTTGATTGTAAAAAATCACACATTTAAAATGCGTGAATTAAAACGATGAAGCTAAAATTTTCTTCAAGAAGCCTTCTTTGGATAACATAACCCCAAGGTAGCATATAATTTCCCCTGTTGAGAAGCCATTAACAATGTTTAACGGTTAAAACTGACGATTCAAATTTCTTACACTGTCATTCTCAGAAGTAAAAGTACTTACACTACATCAAGCCTAGTTCCGCTTCAGAGGTGAAGTCCCCAACCTAACAACAGAGGCTGCAATAATGTGCTGCCTGGTTAGGGCTTTGTACACATCAGAAAGCGGCAAATACACGAGTATGTAAAAGGTAAAGCAATCTCTGTACAGGCCTATTCAGGCTCAGGGTATTGTAGGAGGTTGAAGCTACAAGAGTTCTAGACAGTCGGCATACGAAGATGGTAAGGTTGTCAGCCCTACGCACCGGCCGCCTTTACGCCCCAAGAAACATTCCTGGCACTTATTCCTATTAGAGGCTGACTCGACGCCAGGGCCATAGTGCGACGGGAAGTATTTTGTCAATGAAAAATTCCAGTGACACCATCGGGAATCGAAACTGCGTCACTGCGCGAGCCTCCACATGAGTATGTAGTAACGGTGAAATAAAATTAGATGGGGAAAGCCGAAGAAATTCAGAGAACCCCTTATTTCAGTCCACCACGAATCTCATATAAAGTAACCCGACACTGAACCTAATACTAAGCTGTAAGAAATCAGCGTCCAGTCTCCTGAGCTATGATAAGACCAGCTGCTACTTTCAGATAAAAAATATATCCAGACCATAAGGCGAGATATCGCCCGCTTAGCGTGGAAACGTTTAAAAAATCTGAATGAGATGAATTTGAGATGAAAAGAACTACACGACGAAGAGTGTAAGGCGAAATTTCATTAAAATAGTTATGGTCAGAAAAGCAGTTCCAGAAACAAGAAACTTCAGGGCAGGACTTTACATCATAGTTGACTAGGTGCTTTTCAGTACACCCAAAAGATATATTCCATACGCAGTGTGTAGGACTACTTAAAATTGCACATCATAACAAAATTCACTTACAAAGAGGCTGAGCAAAGCGGATCACGCGTTAAAAATTTTGACTTGAGTTCTGAAGACGTCCGATTCGGGACTTGGTCGGGACACCGGCTGTTCTAATTTTTCGTGGTTTTCCACAGTCCATCCCTGTGTCTAGATCACACATATACACCCAGTAGGACTCCACTTAACGAGTGGTCACCTCATCGCAGGGCCGCTACCTATACAATACACGACAAACACAAAACACGAAAATCCATTCCTCAGCGGGGTTAGAACCCTTGATCCCAACAATCGAGCGGCCGCAGACCTACGCCTTAGGCTGCACGGCTACCGGGATCAGCAAGAGCAAGGTAAAACGCAAAACAAACCAATATCCTCCAACTAGTCGGCTATGCCCCCTTAAAGTATCCATAATGTGCTCCTCAGGCATACGGACAGTTTTATGTATTGTTCCTTGCAACGTACCCCATATATGACATCAAAAACAAAATGCCTTACCAGTAGACAGGGATCCAACCCTGCACTGTATCCCTGATCTGCAGCATGTACTGGGCTCTAAACACTTCATTTTGCTCTCCGCTCAGAGGTGGTCCTTCAGTCTCGCCCCATGATAACTTTATGGAAGACGGAGTTGAACTCAGGACACGCAACCGACGGAGCATGGTCGCCATGGCGCCTTGCAATATGTAGTAAGAATTAGGCAACGGCGACGACAATGGGGATGGCGATGATATACAATGTAAGAAACATTACTACTACTACTACTACTACTACTACTACTGCTGCTGCTGTTGCTCATAACAACAATAACAATAATAATGGCTAAATTATTTATAACTCATATAATTAGCATAACGGACCGCCTCTGTGGTCTAGTGGTCAGAGTTTCTGGCTACAGATACAGAGGTCCCGGGTTCGATCCCCGGCGCTACCAGATTTTCTGAGTAGTAGTGGGTCTGGAACGGGGTCCACTCA
>Ga0123352_10011218_pt1 | contig 14110 bp, 8 predicted proteins | sample TergutLab28metaG_FD_89700 | JGI IMG/M metagenome (GOLD analysis project Ga0123352, IMG submission 89700) | Labiotermes labralis P1 segment gut microbial communities from Petit-Saut dam, French Guiana - Lab288 P1 | ecosystem: Host-associated > Arthropoda: Insects > Digestive system > Gut ...
AGATAGATAGATAGATAGATAGATAGATAGATAGATAGATAGATAGATAGATAGATAGATAGATAGATAGATAGATAGATAGATAGATAGATAGATAGATAGATAGATAGACAGATAGATAAAGAGATGGATAGATAGATGGATGGATGGATGGATGGATGGATGGATGGATGGATGGATGTATGGATGGATGGATAGATAGATAGATAGACTGATAGATAGATTATAATGGGGGAACTCCCCTGCTGGTACCCATCAGGAACAGTAGAAGAGGACCTGGACAATGGGAGGAATCTCCTCACTTTAGACTTCTTAACTACAGTTCCAAACAGAACATACTCCAGTTTCTATCATGTTACTGTAGAATTCTTATGGCCAAATTAAAAGGCCTACTGGTCATCCTGACCCGCTTCTCAGCAGGGCTGAACTCGTTTCAAGTTTGCTCAAATATCACTGCATGTCAACATCGGGCCCTTGAATTATAAGTGAAAGTGATCGAGGTGCTTCTAAACTACCATGTCAAGTGGAATAGAGAGAGCCAATTCCTGCCTATTCAAAGTCCAGTTTGAGTGAACCAGTCGGTCCTGTACTGTAGGGCACAGAAAAGCCCCTGAATTCCTGTCACAGGACTCTACCTACCAACGCAAATGCACAAGAGACTACTTAGCTGCAAGAGCAAAGAGGGGCCCCAAACGTACGAGTGACAGTGTGTTACAACAAAAAAAATATTGTTCTGCACAGTCCCCTCCAGAAGATTCTGCGCCGTACACTATGACAAATTAAAGGGGTCCGCGCGCAGTCTGTAGGGTTTTGAATTCACCGACAAGGTAATATGCATAGCAACCACACTGTATTAAATGGCCTCGTACTTGCCACAAAATATGTCTTTAGTGATTTAAAATAAAACAAAAATTCAACAATTCTGATGGCTTAATCAATCAGTGGCTAAGCGACAAACTTAATCCATGTTGGGCGTCACTTTTAAGGCGTTAAGTTTAGCTTCTATTTTGAAGAAATCCCTCAAATTGTATGCAACTCGGTATTTATTTTCATATTTATATATTGTGCTGGGATTCTTCGTGAATGGCATTCATTTCCATGCCTGCCGCCCCCTCCCCACCCCCCCAAACAAAATCGCTTTCATTTCGTCCTGTTTAGGGTCAGGGATAAGGTTGCTTTTCGACGTTCGTTAACCTTTAGACGCCTAATGTCAACTATAGTTGTCGTACCTCACCGCTAACCTCTAAAGTTGCATTTCATATATTTATTCAACAAATATAGGTACTGAATACTTTTAACATGGTATATACTCTCCTTCTTTTTTTCTCTTCAAAATGCAGTTTGTTTCATAATTCTAACTTATTTGTTTCCTGTGTTATTCACATTTTATATACAGGGTGCGCTAAAATTTAAAAAATAATTCCGGCGCCAAAGGTTAAATAGAAAATACGAACGCCTTAAATGAAGGGTCATGTTTGGCTGCCCTTCTGTCTGTCTATCTGCGACTTTGCTTCAGCGCCCAAAACCGATGGACAGATTGTTTAAATTTGATATTATGAACTTCCACTGAAATTTATTGGACAATTCCGATATTCAGCCACAATGACCCATAATGAAATCCAGTTTAATTAAGGCCATAAATGTCCCACTTCGCCAATATTATGAATTAATAATGCGGTTAATTCACTGAATCAAACTGTCCTTCAAATCGAACATCTACGATGTTGTGCTGTTGGAACTGTAATTACATAACCCCTGCCTGCATACATTACGTATCAATAAGGAGACGGATGTCATCATGTTATTTGATTATAAAATATTAAAACATGAAGTGACAAAGATGTCTATATAAGAATACAAGAACGGAAATACTTAACATTCGGTACAGTGCTGGAGGCACTAATAAAAACATATTCTGAAAAGCTATAGAAGGGCCGAAAATAACGATGATCTGAAAGAATAGTAAATAAATAAAGCTTGTTATATTGCATAAGTCTTTTAAAATTATTTTCTTTTCCTTAATTATACAATTCTTACTTCGTATCATACCACAAAGTTCTTAAAGTTCAGAATAATTTGTTTTACTACTAATTGTAATATCGAACAAGGCAATAAGAATACTAAAGATAAAAGTAAAGGTAAAGTACAACCTAGTAAATGCCACGAAGGTCCAGATGGGGTGTAAGAGAGGTATAGGTATAGGTAGAGGTATAGGTAGAGGTATAGGTAGAGGTAGAGGTAGAGGTAGAGGTAGAGGTAGAGGTAGAGTTAGAGGTATAGGTATAGGTAGACGTAGAGGTGTAGCTCAACTATTCGTTTAAACTCGGCAGTAGATGGAGTGTGTGGTCAAGGCCACGCCACGCCACGCCCCAGCCGTTTTACTCCTGGAAGAGACCCGCTATCCATTGTATAGGAGGCTGGAGGGTTCCCACGGCCGGGCTAAACGGGTGCAAAAAATCTCGCCCTCATCGGGAGTCGATTCCCGGACAGTCCAGCCTGCAGCGAGTTGCTGTACGGACAACGATATTTAGTCCCGCATAAAAAATAACAATACGATTATGGCTTGTGTTAACAGCTTTCTGAATCACCGTGTACCAGTACGGTAGAGTATCATCCAGTAATTAGATATCAATAAATATGTTTCGTGTAATAAAGTGAATTCCTCTAGATGATGGAACACTGAACCGAAAAATGCTGAAGTGAAACTAACATTTTAAATGTAAATGAACAATTGCACTCTGATTATTGTTTTAGGATTGAAATTACTTTGTCCTCACCTACCAAGAAACTCAGATTCGCTTTCAGCGCCTTCAAGACAGGCTACTGAGAACTTCGTTTATATCCCAAATAAATAACGAACACTACTACTGCATCGTATAGAAATCAAATTGGGTCATGTTTCTATCCACACTGTGTGTGTGTGTGTGTGTGTGCGCGCGTGCGCACTGCCTTCGTAGAGGTCTACATTATATCGATTACAGCTGTCTTGCTGCTTATTACTGTAGAGCAACTGTTGAATTCAGACGGACACAAGTCAATTACACAGCCCAATTCACGTCTCAATCAAGTTCTTTATGCTCAAAGGAGCAGCCTCTTTTAATATTCTCATTCCAGACTTCGCCACGTGGCAATGACAGCAACACCAAGGTTAGTGAGACAGATACAGAACACACCAATTACGATGGACTCTGTCCGTTGCCTCGTCCTCCTACTTACAGCCAATTTCGAAAGTGCAATATATACGTAGACATACTTAAAATTATCGATATTAGTAAAATGAAACATGATCATCGCACGACAGGGTAAAGCCGCCTCCCAAAATGGCACTTAGTACAGTTGTATAAAATAATGAATATAACAAGACAATGTAGCTTTAAACGTAACAATGAGGCGCCTTAACGAAACAATTGTTCCCGTGGAAAAGTAAAAAGTATTACATATTCTGAGTGTATGTCTGTAGCCTTGGTTATCCAGCAAGAAAAGCGTATGCACCGTGTTATAAAGTTACCTGCGGCCTGTCTGGCTTTACCACATTTTTCCAGATTATCTCATAAACAGCACGATTTTCGAAAATAATTTACTGAACATAAAATGTGTATTGAGATATTCTCTACGACGTTTGTCTGAAACATTGCTCTTTCTAAGGATATTTGAGCGAGATATCACTAATTCACATACTTCTTCGTGTAAAGTACGCGTTATTCTTGTCACATTTTAATTACACTTGAATTTTTTTCTACAGGATTTCGAAAAATTCTCAACTATCAAATTTCGTGAAAATCCCTATAGTGGAGACACGTTGTTCCACGCGGACGGATAGAGAGCTACTAGTCGCTTTTCGTGACTACAGTAATAATGTACCGTATAATGTTATCGAATTTAGAGTTACATAATTTGCCAAGAAGATTAGTATTACTTCTTTGTAACACATAAGCTTATGACTCAAAGCAAAAAGACCTGAACGGTACGAGTGTAAAATATTTAGGCCATTAATTATTGTTCCGAAATGTTTTGGCCATCTTCAGGGAGCTCGTTCGGACTTCAAGAAAACTTATGATTCAGTTAGAAGGGAGGTATATAATATTTTCATTGAGTTTGGTAAACCCCCCTCCAAAAAAACTATTAAGGCTAATAAATATGAGTCTGAACGAAACCAACAGCAAAGTTCGGGTAGGCAAGCATTTGTCTGGCATGTTTCCTATTAAGAATGGTTTGAAACAAGGAACTGCTTTATCGCAATTTCTTTTCAACTTTACTTTAGAGTAGGCCATTATGAGGGTTCATATAAAAAAGGATTGATTAAAATTAAATGGTGCATATCAGATTTTGGTTTAAGCCGAAGATGTGAATATATTGGGCGGAAGCATATATGCTATAAAGAAAACACAGAATCTGTAGTAGTTGCTAGCAAGGAGACTGGACTAGAAGGAAATGCTGATAAAATTAAGTACATGGTCATGTCTCGAGAAAAGACTACTGGAAGAAGTCAAAATATAAAGCTTGATAATAGTTCCTCTGAAAGGGTGGAACAGTTTGAATATATGGGAGCAGCTGCAACGAATAAGAATTCTAGTCAGGAAGAAATTAAGCGTAGATTAAGTCAGTGAATGTTTGCTATCATTCGGTGCAGAATCTTGGTTTTCCAGTTTGCTATCCAAAAATGTGAAGATTAAGATATAGAGAATTATAATTTTGCCTGTTGTTTTGCATGGGTGTGAAACTTGGTCGCTCACATTAAAGGAGGAACGTAGGTTGAGGGTATATGAGAATAGGGTGCTGAGGAGAATATTTGAACCTAAGGGGGACGAGGTAACATGGGAGTGGAAAGAACTGCATAATGAGGAGCTTAATGATCTGTACGCCTCACCATATATTATTCTGGTGGCCAAATCGAGAAGATTGAAATGGATGGTGCATGATGTAGCGTTTATGAGGGAGAGGTAAGGTGTATACAAGGTTTATGTGGGGAAAACTGAGGGAAAGAAACCACTTGGAAGACCAAGGCGTAGAGAAAAGGATACTATTAAGATGTTTCTTCAGGATTTGGGATGTGGGGGCATGGACTGGATTGGTCTGACTTGGGATAGGGACGGGTGGTGGGCACTTGTAAATCCAGTAAAGATCCTACAGATTCCATTAAATGCGGGGAATTTATTTTTAGCTGAGAACCGTTTAGCTTCGCAAGGATGACTCTACTCCGTAAATAAGTAATATAGTTGAAGGTAAAATGTTCAATATTAAATCTCTAAATGCTCAATACGAAAAGTTACTTTCAGCTTCTAAATATCAAAGTAGCCACCAGCTCCCTGACGACTGCGAAGACCTGAAGCCGAAACATTTTGAAGCAATAATTAATAAATTAAAAATTTGTACAACAAATTGTTATTAAGTATTATATAATTTCAACTAAAATTTCCCACCACATTTAGGGAGGATTACAGAGCCGTAATACTTTACAGCACACATTGAAATTAGTATTAGTTTCTAAGGCATGGGACATAACAGGAAAATGAAGAGCATTTTAACTTACAGACTACCCTCAGAAAATGCGTTGAATGCGGCAAAATTAAGAAGAATAAGTTGGATGGGGCCTCGGTCAGGTCAGAGGCATATAAATGTACTCCAAAAACTTAACTGAAGGGGTCATCTGAGAACGCTGTATGTGCGCAGGTTAGGGTAATAAAAGAAAGATCTTAAATTACTAAATAGAAAAGTGTGAATTAAGACAGTTTCCAGTGATGGGGCGTTAGAAACGAAGTAACTAATCTTTGGGTTCCATGACACATAGGGAATTTCTCGACACGCTGGACGATTATGGCCTGCTAACGTATACTACGTTCAATGGACTTCAATAGTTAATTAATGTTAATTAAAAATATTCTCTCGACTTCATTCATGGTGTACTTCGGTAAGTAAAAGCTTTATATATTTGCAAATTTACTTGGTGTATAGAATTTCGCATAGGTTTCCAAAGTTTTGAAAGTAACATAAATTTGGAAAGAAATCCAGCGCATTTACAGACGGTAACGAAACCACAAAATTCATATAAATGTACAAAAGTATCTCTATTATAAACACAATATGCCTCCTGCAGGTTTCGGTCATTCTTATGGCTATCTTCAGGGAGGTGCGTTATAAAGGCAGGATGTTTTGAGATATTACAGACGCTGTGAACCATTGAACAGACGTAAATTACTAAGTAGATAAAATGTTGTGGTTGATAGTGATCTTAATATAGATGGGCTCTGAGTGGCTTAACTGGCACATTTTATTAAACAAACCGGCGGCACTGTTTCGACGTAATTTCTCCTTCGTATTCTTCAAAGAACTTATGACATGACATGACATGATATATGATATGATACGGTATATGATATGATATATGACATGACATGACATGATATATGATAAGATATGATAAGATATATGATATGATATATGACATGACATGACATGATATATGATATGTTATGTTATGATATAATATAATATGATATATTTGTTAAATGCAATTGGTTTGACACCCAGTGGCAGTAGTACAGTACATATTTACATAAAAACAATACATAAAAGGTCAAGGTAAAGTGATCCTCTTACAGGCCCGGTGTGGCCAAGAGGGTGAGTAGAGGTATAACTCTACTCTTCCATGACCGCGACACTAGAAGGGGGTGAGTGGTCAGCAGCACGCCCCGGCCGCACTTTACCCACGCGAAATACCCGGTACCCATTTTACAGGAGGCTGGTTGGGCTCCAGGGCCGGTCTGGACGGGCAGAAAATCTCGTCCCCACGGGGATTCGATCCCGGCCCGTCCATCCCGTAGTCAGGCGCTATACCGACTGAGCTACCTGACCCACACAAACAACACATATATCAACACAATTCACAATAGAACATAACACTTAACAACAAGAACAACGCAATTAACAACCTAATTGAGAACAGTGCGGGCCGTGCCCCGTCTTTGCAAGTTATACCCTGACATTTGTCTTACGACTGAGGAAAAAGCACGGAAAAAAACTCAGTTTTTGGGCTGTTGGGCATTATTCAATTTTAAGTAATCCATGAACGTGCACTGAGATAATCAGACACAGTAACAGAACCAACAGTTGACATAAATGCTTAAAAGTACTTTAAAATTGTATAAAAACCCACCATGCCTCTTACATGTTTTATCTGTTTTTTATACTTTAATATGTATTTTAAACCATACATTTTTAAACTAAGTATTTTACATTTGTATATTGATTAACAAACTTCTGTAATATCTTGATATATCCATCCTTTGTAAAAGCACCTCCCTCAGGATGGTCAAAAGAATGGCCAAACATTTGGCAGTTATACTCTGTTTATAATATAAAATACCTTTATACACATACATGCATTTCTTGTTTTTTATCTCAGTATTTAACCAACATGATGCACAAAATTTGTTTCACAGTAAGTTTTATTTCTTGTCTCTACATGTTTCCAGCATGTGCTCGAAACATGTAGAGACATGAAATAAAACTTATTGTGAAACAAATTTTGTGCATCAAGTTGGTTAAATACTGAAATAAATATATTGAGATGCACGGTCAACAAAACGTCAAAAAATGCATTTCTTGGTTTCATTACTACGTCCAGTTAACCAAATGCACGGTCACGGACTATTTAAAATTAAATGTACTGAAATATATTTTGTTTTTGTATCAAAATGATGGACAAAGTTATAAAGGATAAGTTTTATAAACGTAATGAATCATAGCCAGAAGCCTAGAGAAATGGAAGTTGTTAACGACTTGAGTGTTAATTAAAAATTTTAAAGTTATTATTCTTTTTTTACAAGTAAAAAAATGAGACTGTTTGCAGAATATTAAAAATTCATGTGGCTGGCAGTCATGTACTTCATTAACACTTAGGAGCAAATCGACAGTTCTTCTTTGTAACGTCGTGTTGTACAGTACATCAAGTCGTATGACGTGGCCACAAATATGTATCATAACAACACGATACATAATATGTCTTTGAGTGAATTTCTGCAGCGCGCTACATTGTTTTAAAAAAATAAAACAGAAAATTATTAAGGTCAGACAGTTGGAAATACTGACGACAAATAGCAAGCAGGTGCTTTTCGTGAATCTCCAGTGTTCTAACTGACCTTTTACTGTAATGATTATTAACCCTTTAAAGTAAATCGATACTTTACCTGTTACCCGTTTTAACGGCCCACAATTCCACATTCTGCACACACACACACACACAGACACTCACGAATTGTATTTTTGTTTCCAATTATGCTCAAAACAAACAAAGATTTTTATCTTACAGAGCATCAAATAATGATTTTATAACTGATAAAGGAGTATTTACTACGCGGCAAAAACTGAATCCTTGATTATAGTTAGGGTTAAATGTAATAATGAAATGTTTTACATAATCAATAGTATCAGCTTTCCTGACATGCACACACTAGAGAGAAGAAAAATTCGAATATATAACTTCATTTTAACAGTACTGGGATACAGACAGGTTGACGTCAGTCATAATCGATATGTATTTGTGGCCGTCCGCACAATTTCATAACGTTAAACTTAATATTTCGTAATACACTACACTGACAGTAAATTTAGCACTATAACTTTAAGGTATGGTACCGAATACATTAAACAAAGAAAAGTAACGAAGCAGGAGTAAGGGAAGAGCTGAATACAATAACTTTCTCCACGGAGCAGAGTCCGTGAAAAACTACGTTTCACTCATCAAGAAATTTCTGGTCTCTTCTGGAAACTTGAAGGCTCACTTGCGTTTATTTATATTAAATGAACAAATATAAGAAGAGGTAGTCGCAGTGACAGTTTTAAACCCACTTGGACTGAAGTACACTGACAAACTTTAACAAATTCTATTTCACTACAAACCAAATTGGATGGAGAAGGTTGATTATAATACAGGAAATTTCATTCCAAAGTTCATGTGACGTAGTCCGCAGTTAGACACTTACAATTATCGTGCTGGATTACTGTTTGGAAATTTTAAGGCACTGTCACATAACCTACATCTTCATCTCTCATGTGCGTGCATTTTTTTTACAGAAATATGATAAATGAATAAATGATAATGCAATTATCTTTTACTGAAACACTTCGTTCTTAAAAAGACGTTAAATCAATATGCTAATGCGAGGTTTTGACCCATTTGGATTGCCAGGAGATGTCTCCTCTCACATTAATCAGCCCCTAGGACATTTTGATAGCTAGTCGCAGATAACAGCCTATCTAAATGGCTTGTTAAGGGAAAGGGAAGTGACATTTGGAGTGAAAACACTAAGGAGAATATCTGAGGGAAATATAGGTTGCTGATTTTGTGCGAGGAGACAACAGGAAGGAAGGGAGTTGGAAGGGGGGTGACAGGTGTTCGTTTGACACAGTGGTACGTGTACCTGTGACACAAACAAGCCACAGAGTGGTAGAAAACAAAGAATGGAGTATCGCTTCACACAAATAGATCGATTTTCAGTGAATAGAATAGTGAATGTTGAAGAAGAATTGAATACAATTCAGTGGCTGGAAATACATTCTCCAGCACTCCAATGCATCTGATTCATTTATTCTATCACAGGTTTTCTCAACCACCAAAGAACGAATGCATTATTTAATATCGGATAACAAGTATGCAGGGAAAAGTTAAAGATTTCTTTCAGAATATGAAGACGCAGCTCTCCTGCTATGGATATACTGCAAAATACGATATCAAAATGGAACAGACGCTTATTTCTTTTAAGACCAGGTAACTAGTGGCAAAAATATTGCCTTCAAGATTCAGTATGAAATATGAGAATAACATTTGTGACAAATTAGTTAGTCAAGAACTATGGGAATTAAATGGAGGATAATAATGAATAATAAAATTCAAAGTGGTTCTACTATAGTAGCAAAACAAACGATAAAGTAAAAGGAAAGAGAAGTGAAGAACTAATGAGATGTCACATTTTATACAAATGGCCATTCAAGCTAGCACTTTCTACTGTCTTTCTGTGCATTAACATTTGTCAGATTTTTTCCTAGTTATTCAATTTTACGCATATTTAAATAATTCTCCAGAATATGGCCACATTTTCTGCTACCAGAACTTTGGTGTACTCGTACACATTCTTTCCACGTACCTCACATGCCAGATTATACTAATGTGACTTATTGTGCTACACATTAGGCTAATAAATCTTGGTTCTTGATATTACTTGATACAACCAAAAGCAACGAAACTTCAAATTAAGAACTAAATAACCGCATCCGTTTAAGGCCTATATCTAAAAGTCTATACTGTTCCTGACAAACTAATTTAGCTCGTATGTTGGGTTTGTGAGTTACGAAGTCATGTAGGGCGATAACTTTTACCATCGCTTGCGAAGAATATAATACTTCCATCTTAAGGTACAACACACGTACTTACGCAGCATCGAAAATGACAGGATGGTACGGTCTTTGGACGGTTCATGAGACATGTAGGAGATTGTGGTTGTACAGCAGAATTGTCGTGGAATACGTGAGGAAACCCACAAGAAAGTACAAGACGGGATAACAGGTCCCAAGTACGAACAGCTTTCAGGTGAGACATCCCCGTTGTGTTGTATAGATTATAAAATGTAAGCAAAATATAGTCAAACACAACACAATTAATGATTTTATCAAGCTGTATTCTTACACTGTTACTTTCAATAATGTAGGAATACATCTTAATAAAATCAATGAGTTGTGCTCGTCTATATTTTGCTTACATTTTATAACGAACAGCTTGTAAAATGACTGCAGGTCAGACGCTTTAAAACTGTGTCATCGCACCCGGAAATGATAACACATCCAGTCCTCGATTTACGCCCTAGTTGTTTTTCTGCAAAAAAGCGGGCGAAAATAAAAAAGATATTCCCATCAGAAATAGGGGTTTCGCGTAATTAGAACGCTACCAGCCAAAGGACACCAAGCCTATCATGAGGGAACGTAAATTAAGAAGAGTCGCAAATTGGCAAGAGGCGATAAAGCAGAAAGGCGTAAAACAAAAGGTCGTAAAATAAGGGCTATATGTATTGGTGCAAAGTGTAAATAAACCTTTCCCACGTAATGTATATCCTTTCTGTTTCTCCAGAACGATTTGGTTCTCTAAGTTTATTTAGGAACTTAGAAGCTTAATCTACTTTAAAATACAGGTTGGTCGTAGGCAACCACCTAACCTTCCTCCTTGTCAAATCGCTACACAGATTTCACAGGGGTTTATGAAATTCGAATATTCGTTAACGTTTAAAATACACTGGTCTGCCGAATCTAACACGCAACATCACGTGGCATTTCATACTCTGATTCTTGCCACTGACCTCCCAACCAAGTCTAGGTATTTACATTAATAGATTTAACAAATATTTTCCGTTAATTCCTCAAAATATATGCTAGTATTTTGGGAGAATTAACTTGTTGCACCTTGTCTGAATGTTCGCCCCTAATTGATAATATTTATGTTGTCAAGTATGTATGCAGTATGCTGTCTGTTTTCATGTCTAATCTGTTCCTTAAATTTAATTCCTGGAGCCACTGACTGATTGATCGGTTCCGCGTAAGACATTCGTTCAAAGCTGTAGGCAGTGGTGCAGAAGACATTCTTATGTTCGTGGCGCAAGGCAGGGCGGGTTGTTTTGTCAGTACAAAAGACCGGCATGAACTTTGTTCCGGTAAGTGCTTGTTAGAGAAAGGCAAAGGGGAGGTACCAGTGGGCCGTGCTCATTTCTCATACTACAGAAGTTGAGATTGTAATCAGCAAGGTATAGAACAGCAAACCTGCAATTATGGTTATTCCTCAATTTAGATGTCTAACCACAAACTCAGTCATATATTTCCTTTCAGTAGAAGTTCAACCTCAGTATTTAAGCAGCCAGAACACTTAATTATGTAAATGTTCAGTGTTTTATTGAATCGGTGCTACAGCGCAAAATGTAAGAACCTAAAATATGAAAGAGAGATATTTATAACGGACTTAACAACAAAAATAACGCAAAAGACAGAAACAACCAGACAAGCAATATACGTGCAACGTCACATTGAGGAACATTCGCAAAAACATTTTTGTAGTGGAGGAGCAAAAGGTGTAAATATTACGAGTGGGGGGGGGGGGTTGTGTTTCTCGATTTCAGACTTTCTCCGTGTTCTGAATGTTGTATGCTTTCTTCTGGGTAAATTCCCCGGCGTCTGAATATTATATGCCGAAACAATCCTGACAAATTCTTATTTACAATATCTTTGTCCGGTTTCATGTACAGCTGCAATTTAAAATAATGAAAGCTTGTGTATTTTGGAGAAAATAAATCACCGAACTGACAGTGAATATAGGCCGCACATTCTGTCTTACAGGTGGAAAAATGCACACATTCCAGACCTAACATGGGACACATTCAGAACTAAAGGTATTTATCTGGTAACAGCAAGAAGTACTGAAGTGTTCCTACCAAAACTCGCTGCGTCATAACTCCTAAGAGCACAGTTCTCTATAAAGTGTTCCTCTTCTGACTTGGACAAAAATATTGGTAACTGCACAATAAAGTAAATAACAAGTGTATAGACGTCTTTCTCTTTGAATATATTTGGGCCTAAGACGACGACGGAGCAGGGGATTGTTGCAAACTACATAATGAAGAGTCTAATGTTCTATACTCTTCACCGAATATTAATTGGATGATCAAATCGAGAAGAATGAGATGGGAGGGACATGTAACACGTCTGGGGGAGAGGAGAGGGACATTCAGAGTTTTGATGGGGAAAACGAGGGACAGAGACCGCTTAGAAGACCCAGACGTAAATTGGAGGATAATATTAAGATGGAACTTCAGGAAGTGGGACGGGGTACATGGACTGGATTGATCACGCTCAGGATGGAGACAGATGGTGGGCATTTTTAAAAGCAGTAAAGAACCTTCTGGTTCCATAAAATTCCATAATTAAATTGACGGAGAACCAGTCAGCTTCTCAAGAAGGACACTGCTCCATGGAATAAGTATTTCACCTTAAGTAGTATTACTTACGCGAATATTCCATGAAAAATTATGTAGGATCTTTTGATAAATCGGTTAAATAAATGTTGAAATTCTTATTTTGAATTAATACGAGCTAAGATGAAGAGTCTTACAATGTGCACAAAACACGCGAGTAGGCCTATTAATTTCCAATGTTGTGGTGAGTAATTAAATAATAAAATCTCATAAAAGTGGATGTTTTTAACATCTAAGATAACGGAACGCATTTCTTTTTTTCTGTGCAGACGTGTTTTCAATCAAGGACGTTAAGCCTGAGCAGTGTTTCACCACTATGATTGACTGGATTATCCTCTGATTTGATTAGTAAGTCTCGCTTACACTTACTCGCACTACTGTACATAACCACCTTCTGAAGCTCTTCAGCAACCCAGTTCAGCAATAAAAGATATGCAGGCACTGTTTCAGTTTCAACACAAAACCACATGAATGATATTTGTGGTATAATAATTCAGTTACCTTGATATGCGGGGATTGTGATTGGGTCCAATAAATATGCCAAAGGGTTTGACACCATAATTCAATAGGAAGAGTATATATTCAGAAAATTTATACACTTCAAAATCTTTTATCTTTCTGTCTAGCATCTGCAAACCTACAGGATAAATAATGATACCCCATATTTTTACGGCTGTAACATTAAACATCTCACTCTAGGCGGGAGATATAAAATGAGAGTGTCTGGAAGCAGGGTGTTGAAGAAAATATCCCGCCATAAGAGGGAGAAAATTACTTCATAACAGCAATAATTACATAAGGAGGAGCTTCATATATTGTAATTTTTACAGAACACGATAATATAAAAAAGAGTAAGGCTGGCGGAACTTGTACTAAGCAAAGATGACAATGAATGCACAAAAGAAATGTTTAGTTGGAGAGAATGAAAGGAAGAAAATTATTGGGTTACATAGGCATAATTAGGATAATATTAAAACAGATAAATCTTGTTCACATAGGGTCAAGGGGTGCTAGGGTGTTAGGGTGAGGACCGATGGCTACTGTTAAAATTACAGTAACGAAACTTCCAATTTGCACATACTATATATATATATATATATATA
>Ga0123352_10011219_pt1 | contig 14109 bp, 6 predicted proteins | sample TergutLab28metaG_FD_89700 | JGI IMG/M metagenome (GOLD analysis project Ga0123352, IMG submission 89700) | Labiotermes labralis P1 segment gut microbial communities from Petit-Saut dam, French Guiana - Lab288 P1 | ecosystem: Host-associated > Arthropoda: Insects > Digestive system > Gut ...
CTGTAATGAGTGCAATAACTTCGTGTGAGCACAGCAAATCGTTGTGCAACTAATGCCAGGAGTAAAGGTTAGACCTACAGATAATGATACTATATGTAAAATAATCAGAAAATCACACATGAAGTGTTGTGGAATATTGTATGCATTTTGCAATACATTTTCTGTATATTTCTCTATCTGCTTCTATATATTCGAAATTTCCTAAGACAAAGTCGTGCCTGTTTGTCGATATTTGAGTACAAACCTGTGTTGTGAAATATTATTTGGGGGAAAAGAACATTGTAATAAAATGTGTTTATATTCTGGTTTTTTTACAATGGGGTCATATTGACCACATGGTACTCTTAACATAACTTTTTTCATGGTACCAGAGCAGGGTTAAAGTAAAAACAATGTAGAGTGAAGCAAAGAGTTTCAGAATTAGAGGTGGTGGTGTAGTTGTGCAACATTGGTAGAACTGGTGACATGGGTTTCAGATAAACTGAAGGCAGAAATAGCAATCAATGTGCATCTGGACACCTTGAAAAGAGTGGAAATCTTCCAGAACACTGAAGCAGGCTTTTTGTGTGAGTTGGTGCTGAGGTTACGGCCTGTTCTCTTCTCACCTGGAGACTACATTTGTAGGAAAGGTATTCACAAGTTGTCATCCACTATGTGTAGGCTGAAAAAGGTAAACTTGTTCATGTGTTTAAGTAATTTCCATACCAGGAAGTTACATGGTTGACTGGAGGTACAGCCTCATGTATTCTCAACCTTGGCACTAGATAGAGGTGTGTGGTCAGCTTCATACCCTGGAAAATTTTTGTCTGTGGATAAAGTCCCCAATACTATTAATATTATGTATATTCCTTGTTTGGTTGAAACATGTGTTGTAGTTTAGGACCAATGAAATAATATCAAGTCACTTGAAGACTGCATGTGTGAAATGATATTTATGGGAGTTATGACAAATTTCATTAATAGTCACCTACATAACATTAAAGTCTCTTACCTGCCAGGGCTACTTAACATGAGTAGTTTTATCAAGGATGAATACAGAAAGATTTAAGTGGTCCAGATCAAGTGAATCCACAGCTCATTCATCTGTCAACATATTTTGGACCTGTAAAGTGTGGCTAAATTTGATTTATTACAGCAATTAATTATTATTATTAATTAAGGAAATAAATATTTCCAAGTCCATTGTGTCATTTAACACATGTTATACAAAGCAAAAAAATTAACTAAGCGAGAAATATGACCCAGTAACATTTGTCAGTTTGTAAGCAGTATTAATTGAGTCTAGTCTTCCAAAACTGTGGTAAAGAAAATTTATATATCTGGATAACATAAACAATTCAACAAAATAAACCGAGACCAGATTCATTTTTCTGAAATAAACTTTCTTTCACACATCATGATTGTACATTCTGTAATATTATCCAAACAATAATATTATACTCCAAAAACAAAAATTGGCATTGAGTGTCTATGTATTACAGTAAAACAACACCATTTCACAAAACAGGAATCCTGTATTTGCCATGTTTACCAAAATATAGAAATGACAATGTATATTAGACAACCCACTCTCTTATTCTAACAGCATTTATCAGCTAATGCATTCCAGAGAAATAAAATTTTTAGAACAATGTGGCTAGTAATGTGTTATTTATAATTGCTGTTCAAAACACACAAGTTACAATGTTACTCTTTTACATGAACAGAAATCTGTTTAGCTGTTTAGCCATGAAAGGCATAATACAGAAATTGCAAAAGACTTACAGTTTAGTTGTAAAGAACATTTTTATTAAAAAATTTAGGGAGATTCATTTACATAAAGGTCTGTTGAGGACTAGGGTGGATTACCTCCTTTATCCAAGAGATAAAAACCTGACAATGTAAGCAATGGTCAGTTGATGTTTGAAATAACCAATATTGAAAGTATTATTATTGTTCAAAGGAAACACTGTTGTTTGCAACAATTAAGGACTTCGTTTCTTATTAGGCCATTTTATTTTTTGATAAGATACTAAATAACTCACGCACTGTGGAGTTGTAGCATAATGCTAAATTTTAGACATCATTGATTTGCTTCCCATTCTCATCTCCTCTGTGTATTACATTCTTAAATTTTTGTTTACAGTAATGCTGCAAAGTTTGAGCAATCATACTTTGCTACATAAAAAAAGTACAATCTTTACTTCTTAAAAAATCCTTAACATGTGTACCAACCCCATCCACCATCCCTTCACCCTGAAACTTTTACTACTCTCAGCCCCATGCCTAATGGCAAAGAGTAGTTGTATCATAAATTGTCCAGCTAGGGTTTAGAGAGGGGTTTGTGTGCAGGTGAGGTGGGCAAGGAGATGTACATCGTTAACAGGGGGCGCCTGCAAGTAGTGGCTGATAATGGCCGGACAGTCCTAGCAACACTCAAGGCTGGCTCCTACTTTGGTGAAATATCCATCCTCAATATGGGTACCGCAGGTAAAAACCTTGGTAAATATTGCTTCAGCTGCTTATTGTACATAGCCTGCTTTTGTGTTGTCTGCTGTGCCTGCATGCAAAGTAAATGAGTGAAAATGAATGAGCTAATGAATGAGTGAGCAAGGTGATAACAATAATGGGAGCAGAGGAAACTGAGTGAGAAATGTCATGAGTTGATGGTAAATTATTAAAGTGAATTTGTGCAAGCACATGAAAGTGAGTAATATATTGAGTTTGGGAGAGTGTGTGAAAGTTGGTTAGGAAGGTAATGATTTGGTGAGGGATCCTTAAATTGAGTCAGAAACATCAAGATTTGGTGGGAGGGTATTAAATTTGGTATGTCAGGTAATGATTTGGTGAGACTGTTTTAAATCAAGTGAGCAAGGTAATGAGTTGGTGGGAGATTACTAAAATGCCTGAGCCAGATAATTAGTTAGTGGAAAATATGATCATGAGTTAGGCAAGTCAGTGGGGAATTATGACACTGAGTGATGGGGTAAGTAATAATGTTGTATTTAATTCACTAAGTTTGTTATGGTAATTTTGCTGAAGAAGAATATATTGAATTTTCATAAATACATATACATATTCATTTACAGATCTATCATCCGCGTAAGTCAGATTGAATGTGGACATTGTCATGAAAAGAGCCAATTGCACATGCAATCAAGTAAAATCAACAAGTTACAAATTACACAAAATTAGCAAGAATATGACAAATCACAGAGAAGAGATCATACACACACAACAGTTCAAAGTAACCATATGCATCACAACACAATCAAACAAGTTAAATAAGAATGTTCATATGTCTACATCATTATGACCAGCAGATAAAAATTCCCTCATGAAATAAAAGGCTTTTTTAAAAAGGTAGTCTCTTAACAAAATCTTAAAGATATGCATGTGGTAACAAAGTTTTAATATATTTTGTGGTACCTGTTTGAATATTTTAACAGATGAATAGTAGACAACTCTCTGTATTGAGGGAAGGCTTAATGAGGATATGTGCAGTTTATTTTGCTGCCTTTTATTCATACCATGAACAGAGGAGTTAGTTTGAAAAATATTAAGATTTTTAAAGGCAAATAACATCAAGGCATTAATATATAAACAAAGAACTGTTAGTATATCCAATTTTTTGAAACCCTCCCTACAAGAATTCCTTGGACCAAGATTCAGCAAAATTCTAATTGCACTTTATTGAATTATGAAAACATTTCTGACTGATGAAGATGAACCCCAAAAAATTATACCATAACTGATTTGTTAACAGAAATGTGCAAAATAAACCATATGTAACATTTTTACATTTTTTAATTTAAAATTTTAATTGAAAACATTCAAATTCTGTAAGACATTTTTTGAGTCCTTCTATTTAGAGTAATGTAAGATTTAATAAAATTACCAGACATTCTTAAATTACATTTTAAAATCAATTGTGTCTCAAGAAGACGCAGGATTTTTTTTTTGAGGAAACAATAACACTGAGAGAAGCCATTGTTGTTGACCAGGTAACTTGGGGATGTCTTAATCCAACATAGCAACTGCATGTTTCCTCTTACTCTCTTCCCCTCCACACTTTTTATGTATTCTGTGAATTAATGTTAAAATAACCTCAAAAGTGGGAAATCACGTTTATCCACTCACCTGCCTGCTTGTTGCAATTTCACAATGTTAGATGAATTCTGATAAAAGTCGGTAAAAGAAAAATTATCCTTATCAGTCTACAGCTTGTTTGATGTGTAGGCCTCTGCCAAGTTGAAGTTTACGGACCTCCTTAAAGTGGTCAGACACAATAATTGCTGAATGACACACAATATAGCTGTAATATCATCAACCAAGTTGGGAGTATTTTTTATATTTAAGCATTTAATAAAATACTAGCAAAACTAATCATAACTCTGCTTAGTGAGACCCTTAGTGCTGTTTTTGCTACCATAAATATTTCCCTGCTGTAAGTATACGTCAAACACAGTGATATTCTGTGCATTGTCTGGCCTTTCTTTTCCACATTGACTTATGGCTTCAGTATGGAATTGCTGAAAGGGTTAGAATATGAAGTGACACACGTTTGCATGATGGTATTTTAAGTGTACAGACATGACTATTATACTTAACTTACTGCTAAACAAAAATACAGCACTTGGACATATTAATGCACAAAATAAAATTTATATTAGTAATGTGTCTTCAAATCAGTATACATACAATGAGGTGTAAAAAAACGAGAAAATTACACTTTCATTATTTTCTATATATGCAGTATGTTTCAAATGACCAGTGACAAGAACTTCTTATAAAAGAAATTTAAAATTTAGGTTCCTTTTTGGGATCAATTCTTATACTTCGATCCCAAGCAGTCACTTTGTATTTCAGATATAAATAGCACAAATGAGTATCATCAGGGAAATACAGATATGGAGTTACAGCAGTGCTAAAAAGTTCTTTAAACACGAATCGTAATGGTGAAATGTTTTCTGTAACACACTGCATTTGTTAAATAAAACTGCAAATGGTGTATGGCATAACATGTTACACAAACTTTACCAAGATGTATTTAGTTTAAAAATGTCATATGGTTTAGGAGTCCACATTTAAATTGGATCTCATTAAATTCAGAAATCTTGCCAGGGCCGATTTTCACGAAACATCCATTCATTAATTAAAGTTCTCTAACCACCTCCTGTACTGAATTTTACATAAATTTAAAAAAAAATTGTAAAATATAGGTCAAAATTTCATTTGCACTTCTGAGTAAAGTTTGGCTTTCCCTGCATCAATTTTCATGAAATTATGAAATTCTCACTTGCTTAACGGCATTATGCGGAGATCTGCCGACTGAATTTCACTTACATCTGTCAATAAATGTGGAAAGCAGGCATATAAATTCATTTGCACTCCTAGGTATAGCATTACACTCAGTGAACCAATTTTTAATCAACAGCATTTTCAATAACATCTATACTGAATTGCATGAAAATCTGACAAATGGCTCAGTCACTGATACTATGTAATAAACAAAGAGCCTTGATCTCTACATAAGGCCTCTATAACTGCTTTAAATGTGCTCGTTAGTTTGTCCAGTGGAATCACATTTTGTAGACAAATTATTTAAAAAGTGCGTTATCACCAGCAGAGTGAGTTTTGTGCAGGTAACAGGCGTACTGCATCAGTCCGGTCAGTGGGCTACAGTGATCTCTTTGTGCTGTCCAAAACGGATATGTGGGATGTGCTGAAGGAGTATCCAGCTGCCAGAGTGCGGCTTGAGGCCATCGCAGTCAAACGCCTCGAGAAGTACAAGAGGGCACCATTGGAGAGGGGTGGGTGACTGATTGCCACTGTTTTGTTGTGTTCTTATACCCTCTGCTTTTCAGATTGGAAAGTTATGTCACTGTACTGTTTGACTATGAAATGTATTTTAATTACTGTATATCCTACAGGTAACAACACAAGACATTTACTATTACAGACACACATACATACACATATACATATATCATTTAATACTTACTTACTTACTTACTCCATGGTGCAGAGTCCTTCTCGAGAAGCTAACTGGTTTGCAGCTAGTCAAGAAATTCCCCGCATTTCATGGAACCCGAAGGTTCATTACCGTACTCACAAGCGTACACCACCTGTCCCTATCCTGGGCCAACCCAATCCAGTCCACATACCCACATCCCACCTCCTGGAGATCACATATATCATTTCATAGGTCCACAAATTCTGTCATACAGAAACTTGTCAGAAAAAAACACATAACACACAAACAAAACAAATGAAACTACAAATAAACAAATGTCAATACTACAGTCTCCAAAATTAAATACTGTGCATAACGTACTAATAAAACAATACAATACAAATTACAATAGAACTAATTTATCAAATTAATAATAATATTTCAATGCTGATGTACATATTGGTTAATTAATAAGGATTTCTAAACAATGCTGTGTGAAATTCAAATATATTACTTTTAGGAGCTTCAAAATGTACGTTCTGTTCATAGTTGGACATGAGAAAGTATGTCTGCTCTAAACTTTAGATTGTTACACTGCTGGATATGACAACCATGCCACCCTATAGGTGGTTACTGGTATAAGATAATTCCCTTGCCCCCATTTTCAGTGTAAAAGACTATGTGGTATCATAACCTAGATGATCACAGTCTCAAAATATCTTGTTTGTTTATTAAATGTCAACTTGCCTTATAAAAGCAGGGCAATTGAATCAGTTGTTCCTCTTTTAGAGAGATAAAATCATATCCTACATAGGAGAAGTAATTTGAATTTAAAGTCTTAAAATTGCCTACCTTTGACATAATTGGAAGCTGGATTTACACATAAAAGAGTAGACCATTATCAAGTGTGAAACAATGTTTGTCCTTTGTCATGATACAATTATCCATGTCTGTGTCTGAAAATTTTAACCTCACATTTGGAAAGACATAAGAAAAGAATACTCTACTGTTGTAACAGACATGACTGAAAATCAGCCTTGGTGAGTTGCAGCAACACTGTACAAAATGAGCACTGGGTTATGAAACTGGTTGTCAATGTTACATGTTCCCCTCACCCAGCGTGAAGCACGTCAAAAACATGACTTGTTTATATTCCTTGCCCTTTCCCTGTTGCAAGCACACTCATACCAATGATGTCTTAATACACTGTTAGATTCTACAATTATGAAATTCTACCCTCTTGTCTTAACTACTAATATGGTTTCCTTGCAAATAAAAAAGCTTGTTCCTAATTGATAATTTCATAGTGTATAGTTGTATGCCACTTTAGAGCCACTCTTGCCCCACTTGATCACCTGTACTCTCATGCCACACCATGCTTGTCTGTAAGAGGCCCAATTAACATGAAGAAAATACCATTCTATCTGATTATAAGAGGAGAACACTTTCGTAATGCAACATCTAGAAAATGAGCTTGCCTTATAATTGCACAAAGTGTTCAATATCTTCTACTGTACATAGACATTTTCCTGAAAATTCAAGTTTGTCAATAGATGTCACCTTATGTTTGGATAAAGATACTTGAATTCAGAAATTCTAGCACAAATAACTGTCAACAGATGTCACCTTATGTTTGGATAAAGATACTTGAATTCAGAAATTCTGACACAAATAACTCCTGATATAGTTCTGAAGGCATTTTTATATTACAGGTGCTCAGAATTGTCCTTCAGAGTAAAGCAGTAACACCTTTTTAAAAATCAACAATTTTCCTATTCTTAATTTTTTACATACAGTATTTGGGGCCTAGAAGAAAAAAGCAGCAATCTATAAATAAAACAGTGTGTGCTTGCACTACTTGCATCTTACCAGTTTTGGCAACAAATATGCAGCAATATAGTATTGGCAAGTGCAAATCAGCTACGAATCACACTTATAAAATTGCAATGTTTCGGTGTCATCTGTCTTGATGTCAAATTGAATACACAATCTATATCTGATCTAATGACTGACTGTGACAACATTTCTGAAGTCCTATTGTCATCACAGGCAATGAAAGGATTGAAAATACATTGTTTTCTAATTGTTCATTTCCTTGGCATTCACATGTATTCCTGTTTTATGGTGTTGGCATAACACTTTTTCTACAAGTTTTGTTCAGTTTCTCTCCTGCCTTATTCCCTTTCTTGTTATTTTAGTTAAAGTAGTTGAAAACAACACATTCTTGCAGATGTGATACTGTATGTACATACTGATTGGGACACAATGGATTGTGAAGTGTGGCAATACAGGAAAAATCTACTGTTATGAACATCAGATGGGGCCACTAATACTGGATGCTGGTGTTTGTAGATACTTGGGGTGGTGAGATGGAGGAGATGTCATCATTGTGGCGCGGAGTTGGCGCTCTGCGGTTGCAGTCAGGCAGACAAGTGCTGCCACCGGGCGGTGAGTGCCATGTTGACATAGGCCGGGGATTTAGTGAATGTGCATGTTCCTCCCTCACCACCCCAGTCAATGGAAAATAGATTATATTTTATAGTAAATGGGTGGCAGAACTACCACCAGCACTTTTTTTCACTTTTGTAGTTGATAACTTTTAGGAAGCCCACTTCACAATAAATAACATTATTTGTGAATGTATGTATAAAAATGTGTGTGCATGCACACTCTTAAACACATGTACATCTGTATATGTTGTATTCTTAGTGTACATTTTAAAATGTTACTCACAGCATGATGGAATTAATATGAGATTAGTCCAATATAACAGATCAAAGAGTAGGACCAGTTGTGTTCTAAGAATGATTGTACATATACTTCCTGTTCCTTGCAATTTTCAGCACTGCCATTTACTAAAATTAGTGCAGATATATTGCAGCTTCTAGACTATCTCTAAATTAATGCATAATAATATTGATCTCATTATATGCTAGAGTGTAGCATATAATGAGAACAACAATTAGAGCAATGTACAAATTGGAATCGCCAGTGATGGTCACAGTTCTGTGTATTTAGTTGACAGTGTTACTTCAGCTGTAAAATATAACAGTTGTAACATTGCAGCTATTCCTTTAAAGAAAAAGTTCCTCCAGATAATATTACGAGTATTTAAAATTCAGTTTCTACCTTACACACAAAGAATGCATCTGCATTACAAACAACAATCCATTAAAGACTTTTGTGGAAGAAGTGGCAATTTGCTCTGAGAATCATATATAATATAAACACATGGTATATCCAGAGTGCAGAGATGTTAAATATTAAAGTAACTAGTACATATAATTAACACTGTGCTTTAAAATTTTAATGTCATTCATTGTGTCGGCTTTACCATGGATTATAGTACAATGATAGGTGGTTACATGGCATTGTCACATTAACTCCACAGAGCAACAACATTTTAGGAACAATATTATAACTTGCTGCAACTTTCAATAACGCTTGTATTTAGGCCAGTCTGATAGCCAGCATATTAAGTTATCAAAAATTCAGTATAACAAAACCCAGTATCCAAATCTAACTTAACACACTATGCTAGTATTAAATGTAGTATGTGTAAAAAATACTGAGTAAATGCTGTGGACCTAGTAGTCAACATAAAGTAAATCCTGCATGTGTCTATTTGCAGTGGCACCCAGGAAATGTAGTTGTTTCTTAATTTCATCAGTGGCTTGAGTATGACTGTTATTAATGCAAAAGAAATATACTTATGCATGGATGGCAAGATTCAGTGGAATAATGAAAATGTTCTAGTGAGATGGTGTTACATGGTATGGTTCACTATTTTGAGGAAGTGACATAAATTGCAAATACTAGAAATAAACTGTCAGGTGTGCTGTGTTCAGCTAAAGCTTGCAGCAAAAGCCAGGATTGAGTGTAGCTCGTTATTTTGGGAAAATAACACATATTGAACATATTAAAAATAAGTTGTTAAAGAACACTGGGTTTAGCAAAGGATTGCAGCAAAATCCAGGCTTGGTGGGCAGTAGGTTGAAGCTTAAGTAATGTTAAATTCTGAAAGAAAATATAAAATTTCGTACTTTAGTCTTGGAGAATGTGGCATCTTAGTAATAAGAGCAATTTTAATCTTAACTTTTTATGATTATTATATGTTTAATTCTTTACTATATACTGGGTGTCCCCACCACACACAATCCAAAATAAGTAGTAGCAATTACAAATGATAACCAACAAGATAGGCAAATATTTTGATTTATTTACTTTAATCAGCTCTACATGTTTCAGGAGATGCTTTCGCCCATCATCAGGAGCATATCACTGCAACTACAGCTTCTGGTAATGTCCACCAATGTTGCTGCCGGCTGGTGTTGCGTATTGTGTGGAAGTGACTTAAGTCAGTTCCACCCAATACGCAACTCCACCTGGCAGCAACATCAGTGGACATTATCAAAAGCTGTAGTTACAGTGATATGCTCCTGATGATGGGCGAAAACATCTCCTGAAACATGTAGAGCTGATTAAAGTAGATAAATCAAAATAGTTGCATCTTGTTGGTTATCAATTGTAATTGTACTAGTGATGCATGGAAACATGAACATTAAAATTAAAATAGTAGCAAGTCCACATCTCACAGTGGAAGGCCCATCTCAATTTTAGAGCTGAAACTGCTTTGGTTGGATTGGTTCACCTGGTTAAGTTCTCTTTGATTTAAAGGAAAATGTGTTTATTTTGTAGCAAATTTTAACAATATACTGTATTTGAATTTGAAATACATGTTTCTATAAATAATTGAAATTTTAACGGTAACAAGTTGCACACTGTGGTTCAGTATGGCCAGGCACTGCTGCTTGGGAGTTATGACATCAAAGTACTTGGAACGAATGGAAGATAAGAGGTAGTGTTTCTGCAGACGAAAATTGTATGTGATTTTAAAAACTGGTTTGATTTCCTACACTGATGGCAGAATGCCACATGTTCAGTTTTATCATTACTTTATTATTTTATTAAGAAATGAATGCACTTTCATGCTTGTAAACTCTGTGCTTCTGAACTCCACATACATTTATAAACTGAAGTTTATTCTATGCTAACCTGTGTTATCACAATGATGCTGCTTATTACATGTGTTAAAGTATTTACTGCATTACTTTACAGCTGCAATGGGTCGCAGTCAGTCTACACCAGGTCTGGTAGAATCTCGAGGTCGAATCCCATTGGAAGATATGTGGGTGTCTCCACTGGATCCACTACTTACTGGGGGGTCATCATCAGGACCACCACCCTACTCCGCTAACTCACTCTTTAGCCCCACGCTCAGTCCAACTTCTAGGTAAGAAAATGATTCCAATGTGAAGTGCTGCAGTTCAGTGGTACGAGTCAGCCTCACCAAAACACGAGTGTTACAAATGTTGATATATCAAATAAGAATGTAGTTTATAGCCAAACAACAAGTCACCAATTTACATATCCTGCAGGTCTATACACGGGCGTATGCGCACCATGGAGTCGCCACTATCAGCCACATCAAGTGGACAGTCTTCAGAAGATGAGCGGAGAGGCAGTGGGGTCCAAGTCCCATGCCATCATGTGCCTCAACCAGCTGCTCGTGCAAGTAATTATCCTGAGTTTTTATCTTTGTTAAAGGTCATGAATGAAGCTACTATACTGTTCTGACTTCATCCATAACTTTCTTTGACAATGTAGAGCTCTTCTGTCATCTTTGAATTTAAAGGCTTGTTCTGCAATTCTTGCAGTTTGTATTTTGTCTAGGTTTTTAACCCATCATTCCCTATAATGTGATTTTTTTTTCTGAAATTATTTCATTGCTAACATCTTGATTTTTCATGTGGTTATTTGTATACTCTCCTTTACTATTCATTTCAGCAGCCTGTATTACACACACTTCTCATTTCTTTAATGTCCGAAGATTGCTACCATATTGCAGTGTAGGCATTGACATTAGTGTATAAAACTTGGGTTCAATTCTATCTACACAGTTCTTATCCTTCTACATTTTTGTATAGATGGGCATCTTTAACTTGACTAGCTATTATGACTGTGATGTTTTTCATCCAGTTGCGCTTGTAGTGAATTAAAAAAAACTGTTGATTTTTCCATCTACGCAACTGTTAAATATTAAAGTTGAGTTCAATTTAGTCCCTTGTTTTACTTTTAGTGTCATTAATAAGATACCATTTATGTGTTCAGATATGTGGACTTTTCTGTTCATATCAACATTATGTTTAAATGACAGGTTATGTCCAAAACTTTTTAATGGTGGTCCATTTGACACTAATTCTGTCCTAATTTAGTACTCTTCTTTAAGTGCTACTGTCTTGGATTTCTGAAAAAATTAAAAGTTGTAATATATACAATTTGTGTTGAATTGGTACTTGATCCCTGCATTTCTTTCTTTCTGCTTTTATTATTTAATCATCTTCAGAGACAAATGTACAAATTTTAAGTGGTATATGTATGCTCATCATTATTCCAGAATTACTTTCCTTCTTCCATTTTCTAAGAATGCTGTCTGCATGTACACTTATATTGCACAAGATGGGGGTATATTTCACACTTGTCTTACGCACTGGTTTACAGTAAATTATATTTATTTATTTATTTATGTATTTTCAATCCAACTAGCCATACATGTGACTCTGGATATGTCAAGCCTAATATAGCTATATATGTAATATAATGCTGTTAATAACATCAGTATTTTACAACATAAACACAAATGAAATGATAAAATACTACATAATAATATAAACTACTGGAGCATAATGTAATGTAGTAATATATAGTAATATGGGTAGTTCTTACCCATTTATAAACATAAATGTGTAAGAAGTGAAATTCTGTCATTTTTCTGCCAACATGTAGCCAGTCATTCTCATATTTTTATATCTGTACTCCAGGGGGCAGTGATCATCATCTTTGTAAACAGTAACTGTTTGTGTGGAGAAATTTCACCCACATCAGAATTGACATTTTCAGGCTCCACCTCACGCAGTTATGGATCATGTGCTGGAGAAGTTCATGCTGGCTCAGTTGCTCGGTCTGCTACCAGTACCACCCCCACACAACTGCTAGAGACAACACCTCTTGTTGCATCCTGTGCCAGTGAACATTCATCTGCTTCACCAATTAGTGGGGATCTGCCCACAGCTCGGGTGCCCACTTCAGGTAGCACTGTAGCATCATCACTTAACAGATTTTTAAAAAATCTACTTGTTGTTCCCCCTCCAACTGTCTGATGTCCCTGTACTTTCAAATTCCACATACAGCATGTTGCATGTAAACCTTTACTAACCATATTGCAATATGTTTGAGGATTGTGTGTTACAATAAACATTATTTGGACATTTTCCATTGTCTGGAGTTTTGTCAAAAACATCATTTTAGAAACCTAGCTCAATTGATGAAATAGATTTCGGTTTCCAAAATGATGTGTTCAGCCCCAACTTAATTTAGCCCCACAGAAAAACTCCTTACAATCAATGGATGCCAGATGAAGTTCTAACCAAAGTGTTTGCACTGGATTACAGTCAGCTTAATATTGGTAGAATACCTCTTGACAGAACGATCAACCCCTGTATTAAGGGTATATGTTTTCAGCTCACCTATTGCCATGCAATAGCATGACACAGCTTGTGGGGGATGATGACAGGGAAACAACGTCACTAATGTCACACGAGGCCTTAATTGCGGAGATCAAGCGTCTGCGCGAACGACTCATTACACTGGAAACAGAGAATGCTTCCATGAGCATCAAGTTGAGCCAGCAACAGTGGGAGGTATGTTTCTATACTTGAAGTTGGGATTTTCCACTGATTCAGCAAAGTCATGAGTAAGCTCTGTTCAATAATGGCATATTTAGAGAATATTGAATCTAATTTAAAGTGTAAAATTTGCGCTAAGTTCATTGTATTAGCAACTACTGCATGTGCTATAGGTGCATTAGATAAAATTGTGATAGAACTGAACTGACAGAGGTGGACTAACAGAATAACCCCATAGGTCCCCTGTTTTAGCTCTTTTAAATTTCTTTTCGATTCATTCATTCATTTATTCATATTCCATAGATTATACAGATGTGGAAATTGTCATCAGATGTAAATATAAACAATTGTCATCAATAGGTATAGACAAGTATCAACTATATACAAATACAGTTTCGGATAGAAAATCCATGTCATCATGGAACATAA
>Ga0123352_10011220_pt1 | contig 14109 bp, 6 predicted proteins | sample TergutLab28metaG_FD_89700 | JGI IMG/M metagenome (GOLD analysis project Ga0123352, IMG submission 89700) | Labiotermes labralis P1 segment gut microbial communities from Petit-Saut dam, French Guiana - Lab288 P1 | ecosystem: Host-associated > Arthropoda: Insects > Digestive system > Gut ...
AATATGTAAGTATATTCACAATGTATCTCCATAGCACGAAATTTGATATGTTGAAGTATAAACAATATAAACTAAATACTGTTTGCTCTTTTCATTTACACTAATTTTACATCATGCAAATTATGTGAAGAAATAAGGTAGATTATTATCGATTACTGTCGACCATTGTCTGTTGTTGGCTATTATAATTATCCATTATTATCGACCGCAAACATATTGACACTGGTAGCCAATATTTGACGTTTTGCTGACCGTGCATCTCAGTATATTTATCTCAGTAATTAACCAACTTACGTGCACGAGACGGCCACCTATAGGTGTGATGATACCAGAGGCTGTGTAATGCAATTTTGACTTCCTGATGATGAGCACTTGTGCTCGAAACATGTAGAAGCATGAAATAAACTTATTGTAAAACAAACATTTTGTGCATAAATTTGGTTAATTGCTGAGAGAAACTATTAACCAATGTACCTTTTAACATACGTAGGTCTTCACGCAAAGTGTTTCTTACTTGTGTTTAATTATAACCAAGTTTTTTTTTCGACAATTTTGCTACATCCCCTCCCCCACTACAAAATTTCACGAAATTCACTTAAGTAGGAGCCGAGGTTTCCCTTGCGGACAAACTGACGGACAGACACACAAACTTAACGAAACCAACAGTGAGCTTCGCAGCTTTGTGAACGCGCATAAAAATGCCACGATTCTAAGTTTAGCATACTCCAACTTCCAAAATATTCCTAAAAAAAAATTTAACTCTCATTACCTTGACGGCTTTGTGTTAAAGATGTCGGTACTGGACTCATAAATGGCGGCTGGAATCCAGAACACATACTGTTTGGGCTATGGGATTTTCAAGGGCAAATACCACTTCGTGAGCCAAGGAAATAAAAGAAAACTGCCGTTTTTATGGTCGAAATGTTGGAACTCTTCCATGGCAAAAAAAAATTGTATTCTTATAATTATCATGCGTGTTAATTGTGCTTGACTAATTCAAATTTGTACGCTTTCTGTCATCCCCAGTTCAACCATCTCATCCATGGTAGCTTTTACCGTCAAGGGGTTTCACATTCCCTCAAGAAGTCGTCTTCAGTGTACAGTACGTACACATGAATTATCAGTCCCACCACCGGATGTCTTGCTCTACCCAAGTTTTTGTGTTTTCTCTGCGATACAATGTGGAAGTCCATTAATTTTTTCCGCACCATATCTCTGTTGGCATTTTGTCAGTTTCTTTAGGTTTTCCACAAATATTTCATAACCCGTGCCTTTTTTGTTCCGGTCCTCATGTAATGGACTTTTAACTTGTTATAGTCTGGGATATTTTAACTTCTTTTTTAAATCCCGAAATTCTAAGACTCTGAAAGATATTTAAAGAACCAGGATGTACTTCGCAGTAAACACAGTACACCTCAGTTGTAACGATCACGAAAGCAACGATGTATACAGAAATAATCACATTTTTCTGAGAACAATACCAAAGGATTAAGCGCAATCAGTGGAGGGAAAGATGATTTTTTTCATGCTAAGTCTTTTTGTATATAAGCAACCAGTATGCTTTAAAGGGCTGCAGCTGTTGATACCATTTTACAAATGTAGCGTTAATATCAACGGACAGCAGCCGAGCGTTAGGTGACGCTGTTGTACAGCGATACACACATTGACGTAGTACACAGACTGCCAGCTTCTGCATAACTCTACTTTTTGCAAAAGATTTTGATATGTTTGATTATGCACACACACAAGCTTCAAACTGTTGGCTCCTACCTTAATATCTACTGCCAAAATATTTGTACAGCAGCCGGTCACTCAGATTCTTTAATTATGTATGGGCCCCTTATCAAACGCCAATGTTAATGCTTTCTGTGGCAGGCTTAGCAATGTTGTCTTTCTGTCGTGTGACTATTATGTGTTTGATAATCAGCAAAGGAATTTTCCTGTGAAAATTACCATGGGAACATAATAACATGGAAGAGCAATTTAAAAATTGTTCAAGCCTGTCCAAGACAGAAAAAAGGAACAATAAGCTGTGTATTAGAGTTAATTTACATAAAGAGAGAGTCTTCAGTTTTTACTGTTACTATTTTTCAGTCGTACACAGAATTATGTAAATATTTCGTTTTTAAATTCTTATTTAATACGCGTTTTAATATCACCGTCACTACTTCAAAAGAAACAACTTTTTTCTCTCGACGAACTATTATAGATACATCAATTTCGATTCATAGTTTTCACTAAGATTGCAAACGTAAATAAAAGTGAAAATTATAATAATTAAAATAACTGTATGTAATTTTAAAACAAATTGCAGAAATTTCTTGGAATTGAACGTTAAATCCGTTATTTATGATGTATTAATATCGGCATTGTGCATGATTGTCAATACACATGTTCCTTGGTTCACACTGATTTTGAATATCGACGACGTGCGCTGTTATTATTATTATTATTTTTATTATTTACGTGAAACTGATACACACTGATGTCAAGTGGAACTGATCACACTTGATGCTGTATCTTACTTCGATTTGGTAATGTGAATCCTTTTTAATTAGTTGCGCACCCTGTTTATTAGGCGCATTCGCAAAATTGCGATAAGTGACTAGTAGCGTCGTCATGTCTGTCCAACTGCCTGCCCGCATGCAGTGACCCTGCTCCCCCTGGACGATTTTTCATGAAATTTTACATTTCGGTATTTTTCGAAACTCTGTTGAGAAAATACAAGTTTTTCTTAAAAATATTTAAATATAATTTGATTTTCTGTGAGTATCTGCCAACTTCGAAGTAACAGGAAAATGCTTTTCGCACGGGGATAGGTTGAACATTGATTGTAGCTATGATTTTGAACCTAATGTTGCCAAAGGCTTCGTAAAATAAATGATCGTTAATTCAACGTACAGGCAGATAAAGAGTCAAAAATAAACACACGCCGCATGTTAATTTGGTTCCAATGGAAAAAACCCAAAAATTATGCACCGTGCCTGTGGAATTATAGAGAAAATTTAATTAAGAACCTTCCTGAAACAACAAATGTTGGACGTTTGTTTTCTCCCGACAGTCCGTTCCGGTGTTTATTCCTACCGACTAAATGTACAATTAAAGCAGCTTCAGTGCGTGCTATTCATGTATTAGCATTCTGGATCATTCGCAACAAGATGTTACAAAATATACCTTTGCTGTTTTGGCCATATGACTTTATGCCTCTTTGTATAACAACTCTCGAAACGGTAAAGGGATTTACGCACAATTTGATGTCCCTAGGGCAATATGGCCCTAGGGACGACTCAGCGTTTAACAGGCAGTAGTATCAACGGTGTTTCCTGGGGAGTTCAGGCGACCGGTACGTAGGCCTGACAAACTTGCCACCTTCATTTCCGGATTTTATAGGAAATCTCGGGACCTCAACCTCCTGGAGCCCCAGGGGCCTGTCAAGGCCTGAAATAGGAAAGCTTGCATGGTCTTGTACTTGATAGCCAGACATTACTTAGAGGAAATTTTGGGAATCGCTTACGTAAATACTGAGAATGTTTATGCGTATAGGCTACACGTAATAAAAACATGGACAACTATTTATTCGAATGTAAAACCTGCGATATACTATATCAGTTACCCAGTCCAACTGTCGGAAAAATTAGTAACACATTCTGGGTCAAGACTTACAATTAACAAAACAACACAAATTCTTGTGTTTGCATGTGTTTGTGATGACGTCAAAGCACTGGAATAGTGGGTAGTCTTTTACGTGATTCAATTTACGTGAATAGATGGTTATATGTGCCGAAAATTTTAAGTAAGGTGCAGAGTATTTAAAATTAGCCATATTCCGTACAATAAGCTACTTCACACTATTTATTCCAACAAACGCATAACAATTAAAAGACAATAGTTTATAAATACATGACACTTCTACATGTTTCGGCTTAAAATGGCCACATTTTATGGAGACGGTTATCGAAGGAAGGAGTAGTTATGGCTAATTATATTCGACACTTACAGAAATAAAGCTCAAATATATGTGTTAAAGTATGTAGTGAAATGTTTGCTCTTTACTATGTAGTTTAATTTATACATACAGAATTCTTATACTAAAACCAACTAGATGCACTAATTTCTCAAATTTATTTTTAGAATAAAACTCTACATGTTTCGCACAGTTTCTCTGTCCATCATCAGGAGTTTTTCACTGTACACACAGCAATGTTATATGTCATACAGGTTTTGCTGACAGCTTGAGAGCAAGCTGTCAGCAAACCTGTATGACTTATACCATTGCTGTTTGTACAGTGAAAAACTCCTGATGATGGACAGAGAAACTGTGCGAAGCATGTAGAGTTTTATTCCAAAAATAAATTTGAGAAATTAGTGCATCTAGTTGGTTTATTATAAGAATTTTTCACGATTCACGGCCACCTGAACGTCAAATACGCACAGAATATTTTAGCTGTATATGTGCACATTTCTAACATAATTAACCTTTCCTTTGATAATCACGTACCTGTAGATGGGCATTTTAGGCCAAGACATGTAGGAGAACTGTAATATATCTATAAACGTTTGTCTTTTTAGTGTTATGCAGTTGTTAGTACATACATTGTGGAGATAAAAATTAAATATAAGGAAAATTATTTTATGGTGAGACATCTCACTTTTAGCATTGAAAGAGTTCAGAATAAATATGTTGGTCTGTGGTAAAGGTAATTAATCATAGTCATTCCCATTTTACTCTTTGACGGTGGAGAAGGAGGCATTAGGCTCCTTTGAAACGTCGGTAACAATTAGGAGACTTGAAACTTAATCAGCACTGCTGTGCGAATTTCACAGCTGAACACGGCTAATCCTTTGTCTAGTCATTCCTTTTATCTTCTTCATTCTGTGGCTGCACGGTGGAATATCTGTATCACGTCAACGACCCTTAGCACTATAGAGAGCTTTATTATATGCTGTCGCTAAGAAACTCTGTTGTCTTATTGGCTGATATCGCAACTTTACTAGAAAAATGACGTAAAACATGGAATCTATTTTCAACTTTAACAGTATTCGGTGCAAATGAAGGTTTGGAATCTCATAAAGAATTATCATCATCATGTTCCTGAAGGGTTAGGCGTGTTTCCTGTTCCTTGATCCTCAAGATGAAGTTGGTCCCTCCATCGTTTCCTCACTCATCCTATGTTCCTTCGTCCTTTTGGCTTATATCGTAGTGCTTGTTTTGGTAGACTGTTTGTGTCCATCCTCTGTACATGTTGTAGCCACTTCTTCTGGTACTGTTTTATTTCCTTTACTATGTTCTGTGCTCCCTTTTTTGCCTAATACATTGATTCTTTTCTTTATATAGTTTTGTTATTCCAAGTAAGTGTCTCAAAAATTTAATCTGTGCTGCTTCTAAACTTTTTCCTCCCTTTTCTTCAGTACCCAAGCTTCACTTCCAAATTTGAATTATAAATGCTAAAATTTCACTACATACCGGTACAGAACACTAATGTCGTAATTCCCCTCCTTAGTTGAAGTTGAGCACAACATAGCAGAAATATTATCATTTCTTTCTGGAGTAAGGGCTGTCTTAAGAGGGAACTGCTGTGCTTATGATGAAGAAAGCAACATTTGTGTCTGTCACTTTTGTTGGTAGAAATGCAATTTTCTTTCGTAATTGTGTATTTTTCCCCTACTCCTTTTGGAGCTATGCTTTTGTGCGATTTAGGGTTAACGTTCGTAATAAATTTCTTCACTTTGCTGATTGGTGTTTGGAGCTGTATCATTTTTGTTGATTAAGAAATTAGCGTCTTATTGTCATAAATGCCGAGCAGCAGGAAGAACGTATTGAGTTGCTGCCATTTCTTTAACATTGTCAGTCACACACTAGTCTGCAGCATTTTGCAACTTTTTGTGACTTTCATTTTTAAACATTTGTAACACATGCAGTTTATCATGAAATAAAATTTATGAATTATTTACAGTCTATGTAATTTTTTAAAAGTTAAACCTTTATATTAATTCCATGTCGCACTTATCACTACAAATAATGTGCCCCCGACAAAGAAAAGTATGGAAAAATAGAGAAGTATGGAAAAATGATGTCGTTTCCTTTGACGTTCACACGCCGTGCATAGTAATATCATTTCCACAGTAAAACCAACTAGATGCACCAATGTATCAAATTTATTTTATTTTGGAATAACACTCTACATGATTCGGACGGTCTTTCCGTCCACCATCTGGAGTTCAAGACTGTGCATACAGCAACAGGCACTTGTCTTGCTAACAAGCAGACAGCAGTATCTGTTTGACAAATATCTGTTGCTGTATGCACAGTCTTGAACGCCTGATGATGGACGAAGAGACCTTCCGAATCATGTAGAGTGTCATTCCAAAATAAAATAAATTTGATACATTGGTGCATCTAGTTGGTTTTACTATAGAAATGATATCGTTTCCTATTATAATCGTGTCATGTTGCATTTTCTCATCACGTCACAAATATGAAAAGAGACAGTGTTTACGAAAATTTGCTTATTTACTTGTCGCAATGAATATTAATAATAATTGATACCAAATTCATCCAATTATGATTCAACAGCCAAGATACGCATATAAACCTACCGCCTTACAGCCAATATTGGGGCTAATATTTCTTGCCAATTTTATTGTATTTTATTCGGTTTCTCTGAAAGTTACTTTCGTGACCTGTGTCAATTTTATCACATATCTGTGGTGTGTAACAATCGCAGGGAACATTTCAGCGACAACCTCAAGCTGATGGAACAATAAAAAGGTCACAGTCACCTATATGAACTTTTTAAGTACCTCATGCGATGAAGACAGTATTCAGTTAATTTGTCTGTGCAGAGTGGTTTTGTTGTTGCATCGGGGCTGAACTGGTAGCACTGGCCACCGCATTTGGGAAATGACGGTGCTCATGAAGCTTAGGAGAATAAAACACCGGATAAGTTATTCATATACAAACCACAACATTTTACGACTAAGTTATCCAGTCTTTAAATCCCCTCTTAGCGCCTAAACAATATGTGCTGGAATTAGGCCAATTATGTTTTTTCGTGGCGTTTTACTGGCCAAATAGTTCGCAGTATTTCTTGAACCTACTAAGCCTGCACATTGAAGAACTATCAGTACATACGAGTGGGTTAATATTATAACAGCAGTTTATTTTCAGAGCGAGAATAAACAGATACCCCACCCACCACACACAACCCTATATGAAGGAATTGATTTTTACAAACAGTAATTTTACAGATAAAAACATAGTTACTTATGAAAATATTTTTAATAAGTACGCATAATTGTCATTCCATACAGTTGACACTTAGTAACATTCTGTTAATGCAAATAGAATAAATTGATATTATTTTTCAGTTTAATTACTTTTATCTGGAAAACACTCGTGCGTATTAATTTTATGTTATTTGTCTGGAGTTCTCTTGGTTTTAAAGACAACTATTTATTTTAGACAAAACTGTCGTTTCGTCGACTTGAAATAGGCAACATTTATTAATTTTATTTCATTTTTATAGAGTTTACTTCCTTCTTCCGTACTGAAAGTGAGTTTTTGTTGGTCACAATAAAAATCCAGCTACAATATATTTTACTTTGTCTTAATGGAAAAACTTATTAAACTTTGGAAAACAAATATTTTCGCTTGCCGTTTTCAAAAAGAGTAACGACTGTACATTTCTTCCGTTTTTGCTGTTAACCAAGTATGGGAGAGTTCTAACAAATTAATTCATCAGTTCTATTGCACAAAATTTAATTTAACGTATTGAATATAGCTAATTACGATGTAATATCCAGTTCCAAACCATATAAATGTCATTATTAATTATCTAAGTTTTCTGCTTCTTTATGCGGGTTAGGCAGGTTACCAATCAGCAACTCTGCCACTCAGATCAATAACTCGGAAGATCTGAATCAACATCGGCTCTGTACAGACTTCAGATCTCGTGTTAGCTACTATATTGCAAGTAAACGTTCTTGGACAAATCGTAAGAATCCAAGTTTTAGCATTAAACTTCACTTGCTGTGCAATGTGAGCTAGAGTGCGTAGCGGCTGATTTGTCACAGAACGATGATAATCACAGCATTACATGCGCACTTCCAGTCTGCAAGTCCGGCCCTTTCCGGCTGACGACGTTGTCAGTGTCGGATCACTTTCTTATCTGATATTCATTTGCGGTGTCGTCATAAGACCCCAACCCCTGGTCACATCCATCACTAATGGCTCGTTCAGACACTCTTCGTCCCAAACTTCAAAACCGCTATTGACGTGGAATTGACGTTACTCAAGGAATGAGGAAGGCAGGCATACTGGGAAGGTCTTCTGATGAGCATGTGCACGGTGTCACTGAAACAACGAGGGTACAGATTTCTTGTAAAGCAGATCGGGGACAAGGAAACTAATTTTGAGTACACAGAGATATACACATGCATAATATATACACATACATAAGAACTTTTGTACACATGCATACATAGTCTGTACAGGGGTGCTGATAAGTCCTTAGCCCGACCAGGAAGGAAAAAAGCTAATGTTTCTGTCAGAATGGCATGAATTTCCTTCGGCCCCTTGCCTTGCAGGAAAAATAAACTTGATGATAGCTCGCGTCTCGATGTTGTTGAAATCGCGCGCGTCCCTGACATACTTCCGAGCTTGTTTCCTTCCTGGTCAGGCTAAGCACTCCGGTACAAGTATTCATAATTACGTACGAATTACATACGAACATACTTACGTAGTAATGCATACCTAAGTAAATAAATATACACATACACACCCGTACATGTATAAATATATACTTATGCATGTATATATATATATATACTTATATACACATGTATATACCTACATACATACAGACACATACATACGCATACATGCATAAATACACACGCACACGCACACACACACACACATATATATACGAATATATTTATATTAGTTTAACAAAAGCACTAATATTTAGCAACATTGCACATGAGCAATGACCAGCCATGAATACTTATCCTTGCATTTCGTAGAATATACACCACATTTTTTTCATACGTATATACTTATCGGTAAATTGTACGATGATTTATCTGATTGTGTGTAACGAGGACTTCGGGTTGTATTGAAAGAATAAGTCTGCTTGTCAACATTTATCAGACTATTTATAACGCAAATTTACAATAACTGAAAATATTCGGCGCGTCGGTTAACAAATTTTCGGTGCAATAAACCGGTAAGAGCAGAGGGATTGTTTTGAAGGTATAATAAACTGCTGGCCGATTTTCCAGCTCCACGTTGCTTTCCTTGATGTAATGATTATTGCAAGGCATTTCTTTGAGTTTACTTTCTGAAGGGAGTAAATGGAATGTGTCCCTAGTTTTATTAGTATGTATTCCGTCCTCATACTTAATCTTCTAGGCATTATACGCTTGATCTCATTTTACACACCCAATAACCCAGTTTATTAAAGTAATGTAAAAGGTAAGAGCCAATATTATGAAACATTTTTGTGACAGAATATGAATTTTATTAAAGTGTTTATGTGAGGCTTTACTCTGTTTATGTTTCACGTTTAACGAAGTGTCAGATGAATACCTCACTGCTGTGTTTATGTACAAGTTGTAATGTGTCTGCTCTTTGGCTTGTGTTCCTCTTGATTAATCTTAATTATGTTAGATCTAGTTTACAAGTCTCTTTGATAAATCTGTCAGTACTTAATTAAACTGACTCCAAGAAACTTCAAAATTAAGTATAAAGCTTTGAGAAAACATAAACTCCGTTACAAGGAACGGAGTAAACTTCCTGTAACAAACGGTTCACGACAGCCATCTCTACCGATTGTAGTTTAAGCGATGTTCTGGAAAAATAAATCTAAGAATTTTCTTCTTAGGTTTCTTCCCTTGTTATAAGGGGAGAGGTAAACCTACTCTATAATGCTGATAAATGTTATTCCGTTGTGCGTTTTGCTGTCGTTGGATAAATCTCGAAGTGTCTTTCCTAACATAACTCTGATTTATATTAAAACACTTTATTATCCAACAGATGCACAAATAGTAAATTCGTAGATACAATTAGACTGTGTAGTAGGCACACCACGATTACATATGCTGCCATAACACCGAATACGTCCATATCAAAGGATATGACAGAACCATTACTGTAATTTTAGCCAAGCACTGTAAAAAGCTCCCTGATGATGGAACCCTTGTGCTCCGAAATATGTTGGAAGAGTTTTGAATATTTTTAAATGTTTTATAATAATTCTAATTGTATCTACGAAATATATTTGTGCGTCTGTTGGATAATAAATTGTTTTATCGTCATTGATGCACGATACAAGCATGAAGATTGTCTGTTTTATATTTCAAGTCGTTCAACTACGTTTTTCGATCCCAGTGAATATAATTATTAAGCTTTTGTATAAAAACTGTGTACTGAATTGCGTACTATAATATACACTTGATTATGACAGCACATGATGTACGACATTTTAGTTCCAGAGAATGTACTCTTATATCAAAACCTTATAGCAGTTTTTTGTTTCTCTTCAAATGGCTATGCAAGGAGATCTGGTACAGCTGATGCTCTTAATATAACGATAGGAACAGTATTACACAGCCTGCTTGTTGCCCACACTTTTGCATTCCATAACTTAATTACGCACCATTATAAGTAATAACTGAAGTAACTTTGCAGCTCATGAGATTCGCGGATCTTCTATTCGATTCTGTTCTTCGCACTGAATACAATTAATTTTACTGCAAGAACAACAATCTCGATGTGTATAACTTCACATTTTTTTGAACGCCACTTAATTTTATAGAGCGATTCGACACTTATGTTGGAAGAGTTAGGCGAGCAAATACCAACTTCTGAGAAATTTCAATAACAGAACTATGTGCAAGTTTCGATTGTAATTATGTCCTAAAATTGGTTTTCAAAGTTAAAAAATGGTTTTCGTAATTAAAGATGTATACAGAGAATATATGTCAAACCGCTTTACTGTCAATGACAATGCTGGATTCTATTCTAATGTAATTGAAGGAAAATAGTACCCCATATTTCTTCTACAGTATGATGAAATATTAATAAATCTGGAAAAGAGATCAGAAGATCAGTCACTAAAACACTATTCTGAAATTATGTATTGATGTAGACGAAGAATATTGTGACAATTTGAAGACAGACTAAATCACTGGAAATTCAGTAAAAAAAATACAGACTGAAAATGGTCAGGTCATTATGTTGATTGTGAGAAACCGAGATGCAAACATTTGAAAAAATGTGATTCCTTAGTTACTGGGTGGGAAAATTTCTTTAATAAAATAAAATAAAAAAAAAACCTCACAAGAGAAATTTTTATTGAGAAATTTACAAAAGAGTGCAAAGTAGTTCTCAGTTGCATTAAATGTAAATTAAATATCACAGAACTGATGTACGAGTATTGTGGGACAATGCAGAAATAAAACGTAATTCAGTGCAAAGTATATTTTAATCTACACCGAAACACAACCACACCTTTAACACTTTCAGGGCTGAAATTAATCTAAATTGTATAGAAAGACACAGTGGTACATCATAGAGAATAAAATGTTCTTACAATTAAAAAATCAGCAACTAATGTAAATACGAATAATGGCTCTATATTGTACAATTAATACGGAACGCATAAAGAGTCTGTGTGGGAAAAATGCAGAACTTTTACTTTTAAAACTAGCGATATATATAGTAACAACTGGGCTATCAAGAAGTGAATAGAAAAATGAAAACATAACACAAGCAAGCAATTCGAAATGTTTTGAGTTGCATCAAAGAAGAGAAAAGGCATAGATAGGAACCAAATTTTTAAATAAATTGTGATTCAAAATGTAAATAAAATTTAAAAAGTAACCATTGAAATTTTAAACATACAAAATAAATGACCTAGAAAAAGAACACGAAAAAGGGTTATAATAAATATAAAAGAAACAGATATATGGGACGAACCAGAACTAGATGGTTCAGTAAAGTCGTGAAAGATATGTAGGAGAAGAAAGAGCTGGCAGGAAATCGAAAAGAAAAATTGTGGAAAGAAGGAAGAAATTTGAGACTTGTCCTCAATTGACTCATAAAAAACGTAAACAGTGAAGATAAATAAGTTACACTGTCTCTAGTGCACGAAGTAAGGGATCGAATGCAAAAACAAAGAAAACATTTAGGTGTTGCAGAAACGCTAAGTCCTTTGGCATAGTCTTACAAGTTCTTCACGGTCACAGAATATGCACTGTCCATCTAGCATAAGAAGTCAGTCGAATTGCACTTGTCAGCGTCATAAAGGCGTATGGGTGGAGCAGAGTTATAGACCCACGCATTGTTGAACTCGGAATCCTTAGAGGTGAGTGGTCAAATTCACGCCCCGACCATTTCACCCCCGGGGAATGATCCCGTGATACCCATTCGATAGGATGCTAGGTGAGCCTCCCCCATTATATCTGGACGTTTTGGAGGAGAGAAAAATATCTTTTCTTTGCCGGAAATAAATCTCGGAAGATCGATCTCGTCACCTAACCCCTTATACTGACCAATTCAGTATAATAAATATACAGGCACCAGAGAATGGCCATTCCAATTTAACAAGAAATGGAACGTTTGAGCTTCAAGTCATATCTCTTATAACTAGACAAAAAGAAATTTTTTTCTGGCTCTAAAAATACGGAGAAGTTTCCGAAGTTATGTAGACGAAATGATGTTCCGACTTTTTTTGTAATAAACTTTAATTTAGCTTCGCACATGTAGCGAGTTAATACACTCTAATCCAGAGCAACTTGCGAGCACAGCCGCGCTAATTAAGGAAAGATCTGTAATCCATGTCTACAGATCGCTCTAATTAGGCAATTTTGTAACCCAAGAAATATTGATGTTGAACACATCAATGAAGTTCTTTCGACTGAACTTTTTAAAATGTAATGAACTTTGTATCCCGAAAACTTCGAGGATGAAGAAAAGTCATTTTCCCGTGGACTGCGTTGAACACGCTGTAGCAGGCTAGGCTAGACAGCGCCAAATCCCAAAAGACAGTAATCACTTGCTGGTGACCTAAACGTTTTATGATCTTCACGGCGTCATGAACTTAGCCGTATGTTTATGTCGTTTTGTGAAGTACGTGTGAAGTGACAATTTGATTTATCCTTCTTTTATCAGATTAAAGTTTTTTCCCTGTTTTCTTTGTTATTCTTCTCCTTCTTTTTTTATTTTTCTTGTTATTCTTCAGCTGTGTGAACTGAATCTTCTGGCTTGTTCTATTTCAGATAGAGATTTGAAAACATCTACTTTGTAGATATTTGATAGAACTCATCGAACAGTCTGTTGGCCAATTGAAAATTCTTTATCTACGCAGGACAACAATATCATCATCATCATCATCGTCACCACCACCAACAACAAATATAAACAGTGCGGAGGATGTAGCCACCCCCCGGCTCCAGGAGTTTGGTGGTCCATGTAGCAGGACTTACGCGCCCTTGATCATACGGCTATTGTGATACGACATATAATAAACGATCACCCTTTTTACCTTGTTTTTCCCGACGTGCTCAGTCTGGCAGAGGAACTTCTTTCGGAAGACGGGTAAGGATCACCGAATCACATGTAGTTATTTTCTGTTTAATTATTGATTTATTTATTCATTTATACTTGATATAAAAGGCGTGCTGTTATCAAGTTAAACAACTAAATCATTTTATAGTAAAATACCACAGTCACTTCACTTGTACTCCCTCACTTGCACTCTTCTCTTACTACACTGCACTCTTAAGGTGGGTCCACACTTGTAACGTTACCACGTAACGTTACAAGTGTGGACCCACCTTTACAGGACTGCTTTCTCACTGGACTGCCTGTGTCCTTTGTCTGCTGCTAAACGTTTCCTCGTTCAAATCTGTCTGTACACAACCCCTACGACATCACCAGCGGTTCTTGAACATACGTTGACAGTTTAAAAATATAAAGTATCGCTACGAACCGTCCGTAAGAGATACGAGCGAACCTAATAAACAAGTGTACCAAAAATGTTCGGCTACAATATGTTATACATGTATGTGTATATATATATATATATATATATATATATATATATA
>Ga0123352_10011221_pt1 | contig 14109 bp, 12 predicted proteins | sample TergutLab28metaG_FD_89700 | JGI IMG/M metagenome (GOLD analysis project Ga0123352, IMG submission 89700) | Labiotermes labralis P1 segment gut microbial communities from Petit-Saut dam, French Guiana - Lab288 P1 | ecosystem: Host-associated > Arthropoda: Insects > Digestive system > Gut ...
GAGATATATGTTGACTTGTAAGCCCCACCATTTCTGCCAAACGCTCTTGTGACAATCCCGCCTCTAACCGTGCCGCACGGATTTTTTTGCCCAGAAACACATAATCCATCCTAATCACCTTCTCAAAACTTTGATACCAGTATTGTATGGGCGAATGAGTTGTGTTAAAATGGACTGCATGGGCGAATGCACTATCACAGGCGCATGGTCTTGAATTTAGAAGGGAACGAGGAAAATGAAAAAATCTATACTCTTAGCACTACTAGCCCTATTACTGCTCGTCATGGTCGGTTGTGGCGGTGGGAACGCCGAAGATGCAGACGAACCGCTCGGGTGGCGAAGCCAAGAAGAGCAGATGGCGTATATGCCTACATTCAGCGAATTTCTGCGAGACAACGATCCTGTGCTCTTTTTTTCAGCAAGAGAAATACATAGAGAGCGAGCACCGCATGGGATATACTTCTTCCATAATGGTCAATTGCTTACAGTATCGGGCATGGAGTTGACGTTTGGAGAGTTATCTAACATGACTGATGATGAAATAATCGTCGCAATCCAAAATCATGTTAATAGTGATATCCCAGAGCAAAACGATAGAATTCTTGAGTTAGAACGCGAAATTAGAAGTTTAAGAGAGGATATTTTGAGAGGGCTAGAAGATAGTGTATTCTACTTCGCAGACAATCATGGGATTGATTCCCTTGAAGCAATAGAAGAATTCTACATGCGCATAGAGACGGAGGGAATAACCGAGAGAATGATTAGAGAAGTTGCTAGCGAATGGCACGAAGTGCGACTTTTGGGGAACCTGGAAGAGAAATCAAGATTAGAAGCAGAGCTTGAATTAGAGCAAGTCGCATTTGGAGACACCGTGTTTCCAGCTGATCTTGTTGCATTTTTTACTACGCCGTATTTCCTCAGCGTACGCGCAGATGGAACAGGAAATAACACCGAACATATGACTTTGACCTTTGGCAGCATGAGTTTAACAGCACCTGCGGAAATAAGAAATCTTCAACTAAGCACCTTCGGAGCATTCGGCATTGTTTACGATGCAGTATATGTTGGGTTCCGACACGAGCGCAACGACAATGTTTTTGTAACCCGCACAACTGACGAATGGCTCCAAATTCTTGCAAGTCCCCCACGATCAGAAGGTGTTGAAACAGACGTTGACGCTGCCCGTGCAAGACTGGAAGAAGAATTACAATCTCGGGCACTTCCACAATAAATAAAAATAGGAGAAAAAACAATGAGAAAAAGATTAATTACCCTCGCATTAGCGGCACTGATGTTAATCGCCCTAGTCACCCCGGCGGCCGCAGCAAACACGCACAACTTTACAGATGTATCGCAAGGTGCATGGTATAACGATGCGGTACAATTCGTATTCGAGAGCAATATTATGAGCGGGATCGGCGGTAATCGCTTTGACCCGCAAGGTAACTTTACCCGTGGTGCCGCTGTAACCACTCTCGGCAGAATCCAGTGGGAACGACAAGCAAACGCAAGTGATTCTCGCGTAACACCGTTTACCGATGTACCCGTTGACGCATGGTTCGCCCCCTACGTTGCTTGGGCGAATCACATGGGCGTTGTAAACGGGACTTCGCCAACCACTTTCGCGCCGAATAGAAATGTCACACGCCAAGAGATGGTGACTATGCTATTTAATTTTGCCATGATTCGTGGCGATCATAGAGAGACCCCGACAGGTGCAATCAATGGCTTCGCTGATGCAGGCCAAGTCGCAAGCTGGGCACGTGATGCAATGAACTGGGCTGTTGGCTATGGAATCATGTCCGGTCGTGGCAACAATATGCTCGCTCCAAATGGCACGTTAACCCGCGCAGAAGCCGCTCAACTGCTCATGAACTTCTTGGAGCAAGAATGTGAGAGTCATAGCGGCACGCCTATACCACCGACACCACAAAGAATTGATATTCGTGATTTGATGGGAATGACCCTGGGTAACTTCATGGCGCAGTACGGCAACTTGCTGGGTAATTTCGACAGCGAACAGTTTGAATGGAGCCATCATCTGTTCCCAGACATAGGTTTGACGCTCCAATCAGCGCAACCAGGAATCCAAGCATCGCCCTTAGATCGCCTCATTTTCCACGCATGGGTGAGTTTTGAGGAGGTGCAAAGCGATTTGTTCCAGATTGGCGGAATAGGCCACAATGCAACACGAAATGATGTCCTTGCTGCCTTTGGTCAACCCACCAGCATTTCTGATTCCGATTGGAGCGGCAGAACAAATGTTGTGATGTATGCCTATCTCACAAACCCGCATGACCCTACTTGCTCCGACGGTTTGTATTTTACGTTTGATACTGCTACGGGCAGAGTGATTGAAATACGCACCTTTGATTCGACTGGAATATAGGATTAGACACAAACAGCTACGAAGATCACTTACAGCAACTTACCCTCCGCTCCCACACTTTGGGGAACGGAGGGTGTTTTGTGTAGTCCGCATACCTATCGGTGTTTTGAAGCTTAGAATACTGCTCTATCCTCAAGCCAAAATGCAGCCAAGTCTCCCACCAGCGCCCCCGAAATCCACCCTCCATTTTCCCCCTAAAAAGCACAATAAAAATGCCGCTTGCCGGCATGCCTTTTTGACCTTCGTCCTGCAAGTAAGGCGCCCCCCTGTTACAATAAGAATTACGGTATAAGGCGCCGAAATGAGCACGCCCTTTGTGCCCCGTATCTGAGCCAACCAACAACGATTTATAATCAAGTTGGCGCAGATACGCAACGCCATTCAAGTGCGAGGGAGAAGCGCAAGCGAAAGAGGTGCGAAGCATCGAATTTCGAACTTGCGTATCGAGCCGCAGTTGAATGCAATTTAGGGGCACGGGCATACGAGTTGCTTGCAACTCGCGGGTCTCTCGGAGCGTAGCGGAGAGAGGTGAGTCGGATGTAAATCCGACTCAGGAGTGTCGGCTTTGCCGACCACCGCCGCGAAGCGGTGGTGCCACTCCCCCTTATGCCCTTTATATGAAAGATGCATGTTCAAATAAAAGTTCCGATAAAACGGCTACAACCGTTGCGTAGCAACGCTTTGAATTTTCACAAAATAGCCGATTTATTTTTCGCAATTTAATCACCTTTTCGCAAAATGGTGCTGAAAGCCAGTCATACCAATGGGTATTTTGTGAAAAAGATGCCACGTATGTGGCACACGTGTGAAAAATCACTTTTATTTTCACAACTTTACCATAAATGCATCTGTAAGCTCAACGTAGCGCCAAAATTACACAGCCTATATTGCCCCGCAAGGGGCCTCAATCTTCATTCAATATAGGCGCACCCGCAGGGCCAAACATTGGCGATTCGGTGGCAACAGTGACCTCCGACGGACTGCTATAACCCCGCCCTTGAGACACCGTCAGGACCGTCAAATTCATCACATCGGCGACCCACATTGAGCCACATCCAAGGGCGTGCGGAGGTCGCTTTTTGGCTGTATTCTGCGCCGTAATTTCCTGCCAAAATGTGACCCAAGCCGCCCCCAATTTGGGATGTAAATTGGCTCATCATCAGCGCTTATTTGGGTGCCTATTTTAGTGCGCAAATAACACCCAAAATCGGCGCAAATATTGATTGATTTTGGACTCGTTTTGTATCTAAGTTTTGCGCTAATATTGGGTGTGCCTAGTACCCCAATTCCGGCAAAAAAGAAGCCCTCAGAGATGCAATTCGCACCTCCGAGAGCTATGTGATGACCAATATTCGACCAAAACTGGTCACGAATCATGACCAAAGTACGACCAACATTGGTTAAAAATTGGTCATCCAAGTATCCATGACCAGATTCCGACCAAAGTTGGTCACGTTTCATGACCAAATCCTGACCAAAAGTGGTATGAAATTGGTCATCAGGGTATGCGTGACCAATTCTCGACCAAACTTGGTCATGTTTTACGACCAAAATCCGACCAAAAGTGGTACGAAATTGGTCATCGTGGCAGTGGTATGGTGGAATGCTGACCCAATATCGCCCCGGCAGTGTGCTCGATGTGGTTTCTATTGGTTCGATTTGGCTGGGCGATGGTGGGTGTAGTTGGAGTGCAGACTCTTATATTGTATTTTCAACTTCCACACGCTGATTTTTATCAATATCATTTAAGCAGGATTTGGCTTACTCTCCCTCATCAGCATATCTCCATACAAAACCACCTGCGTGTTTCTGTATGCCTTTTGCAGCATCTCGAATACTTTTTGAACTAACACCAGTTTCCCTTACAGCATCTGCGATAGTTTCATATCTTTTTATGAGAATCATCTTATCAGATAGCTGTAAAATTGCACGCCCGATAGGTTTTTTCGGAACATTCTCTACAAGTTTTTTTGCTGTCATTTTTCGCTGGGCTTCCTTTTGCTTTTCCAAATCCTTCTTTTGCGCTTCCATCTGTTTATGTAGTAGCTGGACAGCCTTATCTCTTCGCGCTTCTAACCGGCTAACACTTCTTCCTCGCCCTTTTTCTCGTTCTATGCCTTCATCCAAAATTTGAATTACGTTATCGTAGTCCCCGAGTTTGAGATAAGCCATAGCATATGATTCAAAAAGTACGGGAGCACAATATCCATTGTGCCTTGCTTTATCGAATAAAGCAAGAGCCGCTTCAATATTACCCGTTTTCCTTAATTCATCGCCTTGTTCCCAGAATTGGAACCCATCATTAAACCCTTTGTGCCAATCATTTAAGTTGCGAATTTCGCTTAATGGGGTTCTGTCGTTGATGGGATTGATAGTAATATCCGCTCTGTTAATGAATACTGGACGACTTTCCGTTTTTCCTCCTGCGGTTGTGCCCAAGACTAAATTTTCAGCTCTGCGTTTTTCTGCCGCTATCAACAATGTGCTTACTTCTTTGGCAGAAAGCGTATTCATCATTGCTAGACTGGATTTTGCCCCCTCTTCGTATCTTCTACTGTAACTAAAATAGTCCAAAGCAGATTTGCGACAGTTTTTATAGGATTTGAAAAAATAGGAAGTCAGAGGATCCAATTCAAAGGGGCTATCAAAATATACTCTGATATAATCTGCCCCACCTTCACTCATTGTGCATGGCTCTATAGCAAAATCCATCTTCTCCGAAGCACTCTTCTCAATGATGATGTATTGTCCTTTTTTCGAAAATTTAATTTTCAGAAATGAATATAGATAGCTGATAACGACATAATTGCTGCTGTCCTTTGTAAACCCCAGCCAATCAGTATCTCCTCCATTTTTAACGATACTGTGTTGAATAAATGCGCAAACTTCCAGTTCTTCGTTAGTAGGTCTACTTTTTTCTAAAGACAGCTGGCGCTGTTTTTGTTCTTCGCCTTTTAAGCCCAACAATTCCCAAAGAATCTTTCCACAAACTTCAGCATCTGATATTGCTCGATGAGCTTGTTCATTGGTCACACCAAAGTGAGCAGCCACAGTATGCTGCTTATAATTTTCTAGCCCTTTGACTAAGTTTCTCGAAAGTGAAAGAGTATCCACATAGAAAATTTTGGCATCGTACCCAAGCCGCATAAGCGTTTCCGAGAGAAAATCCAAATCAAACTGTGCATTATGCGCACAAATAGCCGTCTGCTCATTCAACGAGTCACCTAAAAATCGAATCAGATTTGCATATACCTCTTCTTCCGGCGGAGCGGTAGCTAACATATCGTTTGTAATATTATTGATTGCGGATGCAGTAGGAGGAATCATTACTCGTGGGTTTACAAGAGTACCATATCTATCTGTGATTTCTCCATTCTCAAATCGCACAGCTCCAACCTCAACGATTCGATCACCTGTTGAACTTAGCCCTGTCGTTTCTACATCAAATGCGATGTATTTGGCTTTTAATTTTGAAATTGTAGCATTATCAATTTGTGCTTTATGTGTACGAACATATCCTCTTTTTATTTGCTTTGGTGCTGTTACAGGCGGTGCTACTGCCGCAGGAGGCGAGATTGCATCAGGGTGTGCGGTTATATTCTGTTGCGAATTGGCTGATTTTTTCTTTAGCAGCTTGTCTAAAAATCCCATACAGGCACCATCCTCATCTGTATATACCTGTAATTCTAACACACTTCCCACTAGATTTCCAATCCTTGCAAGTATCACCCAAAAGGGATGGGCATTGGATCGAGTGCCACATTAAAAACCAATCGGGAATGCGGTTTAGCAACTAGCACACATTTTCTGTCGGCAGAACCCTCTGCGGGTCTGTATAGTCACCATTTGTTTCCGCTCTGGAATATGAGCAAACTCGTTGTGACCATTGTCTAAATATGGTATATTAAGGCATAGTGATTTTTGCAATTTCGGGAGGCTTTGCTATGAGAATTTTATCAATTTATATTCAGAACTTTCGCAAACTCTGGCGATGTAAAATAGATTTCAGTAAAGATACTACTTTGTTTGTCGGAGCAAATAATAGCGGAAAAACCTCCGCTATGGATGCACTCGGAAAGTTTTTGATAGGTCGTGACTTTTTGTTTAATGACTTCACCATGTCGAACCGAGTTGAAATCAATGCTATCGGCGAAGAGTGGGCTATCGAAGGATGTGAAAGTCCAGAAGACATAGGCAGATGGGACGACATTCTGCCCAAAATGGATATTTGGCTAGATGTGAATAGCGATGAGATCCATTATGTTGCTAACATTATACCGACTTTGAAGTGGCGCAAGGGGAAATTGGGCGTTCGTTTGATGTATCGGCCTAAAGATATCTCAAAACTTTTTGCGGATTATCGAGAAGCATACTTTTCAGCCCGTATCACAGAAGCTGCAAACCCCAAGCCGGACGTCCCTATAAATCTTTTTCCAAAGAATCTATGTGACTTTTTAGAAAAGAAGCTCATAACATATTTTTCAATAAAATCGTATGTGTTAGACCCTGCAAAATCGGAAATAACTCCCTCACAGTCTACGCCGTTTGAAATGGAGTGCTTCACGGATAATCCGCTAAAGGGAATTGTGAGAGTTGATATGATTGATGCACAGCGCGGGTTTGCTGACCCTGATACCTCTGATGGCGGCGAAAGGTCTAGGCGACAACTGTCAGTGCAAATGCGTAGCTATTTCGATAAACATCTTGATCCAGAAAAAGCGCCAACTCCTGATGATTTGGAAATACTATCTGCTACAGAAAAAGCGAAGGATGTTTTTAATGAGAGTCTGGCTACAAAGTTTAGCCCTGCGATTGAGGAGTTAGAGAACTTAGGCTATCCAGGTATGGCAGACCCCAAAATAACAATTTCAACTAAGGTGAGCACAGGCGAAACTTTAAGGCACGAGTCTGCTGTACAATATGCTCTCAGTAAAACGAATGCAGATATGAAGCTACCAGAAAGATATAACGGACTGGGCTATCAAAATCTTATCTCGATGGTTTTTGACCTCATGGGCTTCCGGGATGGTTGGATGCGAGTAGGCAAAGTAGCAAACGATGATGTAATTGAGCCATTGCATTTGGTTTTGGTTGAGGAACCCGAAGCACACTTACATATGCAGGTGTAGCAGGTATTTATTCGCGAAGCTTACGCTGTCCTACGAAATCATGATGTCTTAACAGATGAGGAAGGAAATGACAATAGCCAGTTTGCTACACAACTTGTAATTAGCACACACTCCAGTCATATAGCCCGCGAAACTAACTTCGCCAATCTGCGTTACTTTAAGAGACTCTCAGAATCGGAAAAGTGCAGTGTCTCTACAGCAGAAGTCATCAATTTGTGCGATGTTTTTGGCAACGAGGACGCGACAGACAAATTTGTAACTAGATACTTACAAACAACTCACTGTGACCTGTTCTTTGCTGATGCCGCAATTTTAGTGGAAGGTTCTGCGGAAAACATGCTGGTGCCACACTTTATCCGCAACCACTACAAAGAACTGAACCAAAGATATATTTCAATGTTGAGTATTAGTGGTCGGCACTCACATCGTTTCAGCCCGTTGATTGGGAAATTGTGTTTGCCTACGCTCGTCATTACAGATGTTGATTCAGCCCAGCCAGACGGAAATCATGAATCAGCTCGCCCTGAAAGAGACAAAGGATTGATTAGTAGCAATTATGCTATTACGGGGTGGCTAGTCAAGGAAAATAGCTTAGACAAGCTATATGATCTACCTGAGGCGAGTAAGGTGCAAACTTTCAGTTCTCCCTACGAGCACAAAATTCGCATTGCCTATCAGACCCCTATCATTTTTGAATACAATGATAATGAAGTAGCAGAGGCGTTGCCTAGAACATTTGAGGACAGCGTTGTATACACTAATTTTGAACTATTAAAGGCCGTCCAAGTAGAAGATGATGATATAGGTAGCCTTGTCAAGAAGATACAGATTGAAATTAACACTTCGCCCTCTTTTGAAGAGCTCCATAAAGCAATATACGATTTGTTACGAAAAGGCAGGTCGGATCAGAAAGCTGAGTTTGCACTTGATCTGATTTTTGTCATCGATCCAAGCAAATTGACTGTTCCAGCTTATATCGCCAACGGATTGGAATGGTTGCAAAACCTATTACGTCCGGAGGAATTATAAGATGTGCAGAGATATGGAATTAAGAGGGAAATTACCAGATAACCATGTGGACGATTGTGTCGATGAGGAAATAAAGCTGTGTTTTTCTAAGGACAATCCGAAAAACTTCTTTATGTTTGCAGGCGCTGGTTCTGGCAAGACTAGAAGCCTTGTTAATACACTTTTATTTTTAGACGAATCAATAGGGAAGCACTTGTCGACAAGTGCGAAGCAGATTGCTGTTATAACATACACCAATGCCGCTTGTGATGAGATATTGAGAAGGATTCAATACAAACCATTATTTGCGGTTTCTACTATACACAGTTTTCTCTGGGAGCTTATAAAAAGTCATCAAGCAGACATCAAAGCGTGGATTAAGCAATCCATCCAAGAAGAAATTGCTGAACTCGAAGAGCAACAGCGTAAGGGACGCGCTGGTACTAAGACCGCCGCAGATAGAGTGGAAAAGATTAGGCGTAAAAATGAGCGCCTTGCTAAAATTGATAAAGTGAAACGATTTTCATATAACCCGAATGGAGACAATGTCGGTTATGATTCTTTGAACCATAGTGAAGTCATAAAAATGGGTTCAGTATTTATAGCGACAGAAGAAACCATGCAAGAAATTCTTGTTGGAAAGTACCCCATCCTGCTCATTGACGAAAGCCAAGATACGAAAAAGGAGTTGGTTGATGCTCTATTTTCTGTTTGTGAAAAGTTCAAAAGCGGCTTTACTGTAGGTATGTTTGGGGATACTATGCAGAAAATCTATATGGATGGGAAAGAAAACTTAGCTACTTGTGTTCCTGAAGATTGGGCAAAACCAGAAAAAATTATGAACCATCGCAGTGCTAAACGAATTGTAGGATTGGCAAATACTATCCGTAATACAGTAGACGAGCAATACCAGAAACCCCGATCTGATGCAGAAGATGGTATAGTTCGCTTGTTTATATCGCCTTCCTCATCAAACAAAGAAGAGATCGAGCAAAAGATTGCAGAAATCATGGCAAAAGAGACCACTGATAATAACTGGCTGCATGAATCTGGCTACAAAAGCCTTATATTGGAACACCACATGGCGGCAAGCCGATTTGGATTCAACAACTTATATGAGCCACTTAACGAATCAGGTGAGTTCGACACCGCCTTGCGTGATGGTTCGATAGCGGAACTATCATTTCTTGCAAATATTGTGTCACCACTCGTCAAAGCATACCAAGCTGATAATGATTATGAGGTGTCAAAGATCATAAGACGCCACTCACCGTTGTTGGAAAGGAAAGCCTTCGTAGGCAAAACGGATCAAGCCCAATTATTGCAGGCAGCGGAAACAGCAGTTGAAGATATAATAAAGCTATGGGAAAACGATGACATCCCTTCTTGTTTAGATATATTGCACTCAGTTAAAAAGACGAGACTTTTTAGTTTAGGTAGCCGTGCAGGGGATGTTTTGGGCGATGCAGAAGATGACTCGTGTAGCGCAAAGGTTGTGGCATTGAGAAAAGCTCTGGCAGTGCCTCTAGATGAACTAGAGCGATATTCAGACTACGTAACTGATAACACCCGATTTGCTACACATCAAGGGGTAAAAGGGCTAGAGTTTCCGAGAGTTATGGTGATTATGGATGATGCAGGCTCAAGGGGGCGCTGGTTTAGCTATGAGAAAATTTTCGGCGCAAAAGCAAAGACGGATACTGATATAAAAAATGAACAGGAAGGCAAAGATACAAGCATTTTGCGAACAACACGGCTTTTTTACGTCGCCTGCACGCGCGCTGAAAAAAGTTTAGCGGTTGTAGCCTATACCGAAAATATCAATGCGGTTCAAAAGACCGCGCTTTCAAATGGATGGTTTCTTGAAGACGAGATTTACTTGCTATAGTCATTCAAGTTTTGATTATTTATATCATAAACAGGAGGTCGACGCTATTGGACATAATAGTTAGAAAACCCACAGACGCTGAAAAGGCTACCATGCTAAATAACTCCACTTGGGAATGTGACATTTCCGAGTTTAACTGGTACTATGACAGTGAAGAAACCTGTCTTCTGGTCGAGGGCGATGTAACGATCACTCATGATGGTGGTAGCGTGTCTATCGGAGCCGGGGACTACGTTGTATTCCCGAAAGGATTATCCTGCGTATGGAATGTCACAAAGCCTGTCAAAAAGCACTACATTTTCAAATGATTGGAGACACCCAGCATGAAATCCTATCGCAAAGAATTAACACTAAATACTAAGACCCGTCGTGCCTACGTCAATATTACACCTAAGGTGGATGCGGCACTTGCAGAAAGCAAAGTCCGCGATGGGCTCTGCCTTGTCAATGCGATGAATATTACAGCAAGTGTATTCATCAACGACAATGAGAGCGGACTGCACCGCGATCTAGAGCGTTGGCTAGAAAAGTTAGCACCGGAGAAGCCACATGATCAATATGACCACAACGGCTACGAAGACAACGCTGATGCCCACTTGAAGCGTAGTGTTATGGGTCGTGAAGTTGTTGTCGCAATCACGGATGGCAAACTCGACTTTGGTACATGGGAGCAGATATTTTACGGCGAGTTTGATGGCATGCGTGATAAGCGTGTGTTAATCAAGATTATAGGTGAATGAAATGATCTTCAAGGGTAAACACGCCGTTATTACCGGCGGTGCAAATGGAATTGGGCGCTGCACTGCCGAAAGTTTCTTGCGTGAAGGCGCAGCTGTAACCATCATTGACACTGATAAAAAAGCGGGCCAATCTCTTGCAAAGAAGCATCAGCTCCTATGTTTTTTTCATGGTGACGTAGCGGATCAGCCTGTATTGGCTCAGTTTGTTGATTCTCTTTCCACTTCGGTTGACTGTCTTATCAACAACGCTTATATTACCAACCGTGGGATTTTGTCGGGCTGCTCCTATGAAGAATTCGACGCCGTCCAGCGGGTATGCGTAACAGTGCCATACTATCTCACAAATCAGCTTGTGCAAAGAGGTCTGTTGGCACAGGGTGCTTCCATTGTCAATATTGCCTCAACCCGCGCCGCTCAATCTCAGCCAGATACTGAAAGCTATTCGGCCGCCAAAGGCGGACTTGTTTCACTGACTCATGCCCTGGCAGTTAGCTTAGCAGGACGTGCACGAGTGAACTGTATTAGCCCCGGTTGGATTGATACGGTAGCATATCATGAGGGTGCAACCGAATCAGATCATTCACAATCGGATAAGGCGCAGCACCCGGTCGGGCGAGTTGGGAAGTGCGAAGACATTGCCAACATGGTGCTTTATCTTTGCAGCGATGAAGCAGGATTTATCACCGGCGAAAACATTGTGATAGACGGCGGGATGAGCCGACTGATGATATATCACGGTGATCATGGTTGGAGGTTTGATCGATGACAGGGGTGTAGGGTTAATTGTCTCTTAATTGCTTAATGGCTGAGTGGTAGAATTAAAGGCTTAACTTTCTCAAGCGACTTTCAAGCGATTGTAGCAGTCGCTTGAAAGTCGCTTAACGCAACGGCAATACTATTCCAGTGCCATTCCATTTAGGGTAGTCGTCTTAAAAAAGAAGCCTTAACACCAATTATGATGTTAAGGCTTCTTTTAGGAAAGGGATAAGTATCAGATGTTCGTATGCCGTGGCGCTTGACGCCACGTTTCCGGGTTCGCTAGTCCAATTGTTAGAGTTTGGCAAGTGGATGCTTTACTCCAGTCTGTACCTCCTACTGGTTTTGATAAAATAAAAATTCCGTCTGTTGAAAGATGGTAAGGAATTATAACGGTGTATGCATCATTGACAATTCCTAGCTTCCTTGATATAATAAATTCAAGGAAGCTAGGAATATTTTCCGAATGCTTGAATATACTAGAAGGGAGAGTTTATTATGAATACAATGGAGCGTTCGCTTATGGATCGAAAAATTATTCGAGTAACAGGGAAACGTCAGATCACTATCCCTCAAAAATTCTATGAACAGTTGCATTTTGACAAAGAGGTCGAATGTGTTCTTGCTGATGGTGCGATTGTTCTCCGTCCGCTTTCCACCTCAGATGATGGGTTCGCTATGGAAATTCTAAAAGACTTAGTTTCACAGGGATATAGTGGGGATGAACTGCTCACCAAATTTGCTGAACAGCGCGATAACGTCAAGAAGGCCATTGGCAGATTGATAGACGAAGCGGACGAGATTGCAGAGGGTAAACGTATATCCGCTACAACAGAAGATATTTTTGGGGAGAGCTAGATGATGTATGATATCAGCTACTCCAAATCAGTCGAACGATATTTCAAAAAGTTAAAAAACAAAGGTTTGCGCGCAGCGTTCAAGAGTGCGATTGATACATTAGCGGACAACCCTTATACAGGCTCACAGAAAACAGGGGATTTGCGTGGCATCTACGGATACGACGTAAAGCACAGTGGCGTAAGCTACGAGATTGCTTACCGCATTTACGAAGAAGGAGACCGCCTTGTGGTTGTCATATTGGCAGGGACGAGAGAGAACTTTTACGAAGAATTGAAACGGCTGATCAAATGACAACCACACGCAAAAGAGCTTATCTCTCAAGGGATAAGCTCTTTCGCTGCAGTGTGTTACTTGCTTTTATCAAACAACCTGTTTAGATGATCAGATAGCTAGCTACGTCTTATTGCGTTCAATTGCGTTAACTTGAACCTAGCTAAACCCAAGTAACCTCAATAGATTTATTGGATTTTGAGTGCGTCTGTATTGCGTTTTATTGTGTCCAATTGCGTGTAGCTATACGACATGAAAAGAACATGAACCGTACTTCTGCACCCCTTATCCTACCCCATACACGAAAAATGCCAAACCGGCGAAAAGCCATTTTTATAATTCAAGCCCATAGTACCCCAAACCACATAGAAGAGAGACATCCCAGATCGGATTGCCTCTCCTCTCTATATACTTGCAAGCCCATAAGGTACTCAAGGCATCCAAGATGCTCAAGGTAGTCATCTGTGTTTTGGAAAAATCGCACTCCTTATATTATCTCATACCTCTGCGATTTACAGTTCGCCATCCTCGCCATTGCAATAATCTAAAAGATAACTATCTCCACGCGTAACGCGCATCAATTCTCCGAAGCTGCTTGTTAGAACCTCTTCTAATGCGCCAACACGGCCAGACAACACAATCATGGCATCAACGAGTTGATTTACCCGCTCTTGCTGTGGTGCTGGCAAGTGGTAGTCACGATTTAAAAACACAATGTAGTTTTCAATCGCTGTACGTACAAACTCATTGGCCGATGTCCACTTATCCGGGTATGTGGCCACAAAATACTTAATCTGATTTTGTTCGTCGGGTGAAATACGCAGATTTAGCCTACATATAGTTGGTTTTCTATTTGACATGAAATATGCCTCCATTTACTCTGGTATGATAATTGTATATCTGCCACGCGATTACCATGGACATATTTAGCCCATGGTAATCGCGGAAGATATCCAAAAGTGTTCATGCGGCGGCCTGGTCATCTTGGCAATCTTCGAAATCCACTTCGATAGGGAGCTGCCACACCCAAAATGTGCCTTGCTTATTAGGCACGATACCTAACTCTGC
>Ga0123352_10011222_pt1 | contig 14109 bp, 11 predicted proteins | sample TergutLab28metaG_FD_89700 | JGI IMG/M metagenome (GOLD analysis project Ga0123352, IMG submission 89700) | Labiotermes labralis P1 segment gut microbial communities from Petit-Saut dam, French Guiana - Lab288 P1 | ecosystem: Host-associated > Arthropoda: Insects > Digestive system > Gut ...
ACCACACGCTGTAAATCACAATCTTGCGCTCCTGAGGATGGGCAAAGAATTGTCCGAAACATGTTGAGCTAATTTGAAGATCAATAAATTGTTATTGTTGCTTCTAGTTGGTCATCTGCTTTATGTCAATGATGCACGGTCAAACACACATCAAGTCTATTATTTCCTTTGTCGGTTACTCACAGGTTATCCGACTTAAAGATCTCGGGACCAACGTCCTTCCGCCCTTTCACTAAAGGCTTCTTGAATGAAAGGACCTTTACAGTGAGTTTTATGACGGATAGCTTCAAACCGCCCGTAATTGAGGGCTAGCAATCATTTTACTTGATCAATACATGAACTGAAAATGCTCGGCTATGACAAGACGACATGAATTTTACCTCACTTTAACAAATAACAGCTTAACGAAACCTCAGACCGTTCAATTTTCTTCGTCTTATTTCTACTGCCTCTCTCTTAAGCTCAGATATTTCGTCCTCAACCATTAATCTTTCATATGAACCGTTTATTTAAACGTTACAATTTCGTACGTACTGACATGTGTGACGTAATTCCAAGAAAATAAGTTTATGTTATTCTCCTGTGGTATTGTCAGTTTCAGTGTAGGCCTATATGTACGTGACACGTGTACGTGACACGTGTTCGTGACACGTGTACGTGACACGTGTACCTGCTGTAACTTCAATTATTGGCTTCAACAGTCAATGACATAACGAAATACACAAAAGATGGATTTATGGAGACATAAAACAAGATCATAAAATTCAGGCACATACATATTCATGACCTGAGAATATTACTTGGATTTCTACACCTCGAAATGCTTGAATTCTGAAATAAATGTAAGAGTACAGATAATAAATTGAAGTACATGTAAAGAACACTTCTTGGTAAAGAGTAAGGAAAATGTGTCGGTAATGACGTCTTGCTGGGGCACACCCGTTAACAGGTGACATCATAATGACACTTGCCTTCCTACTAAAGAAAATAAAAAAGATTTGTTAATAACAGCACTGCTGTTCCACGCAGCAACAATATCGTTCGAATACAAACAGCTAAGGAAAGCTACTCTCCCAAGTTCTGACTCTCTAATATTCATACGCATAATGCCTGTCCGTCCGCAAACGTGCCGGTTCCTCTCAACTTTACGCACCGTCACAAAACAAAAGCACTTCGGATAAGTATATAAATAAAAGACTCCATGCAGTACAGTAATTCTTGACAAGCTACTTGTTCTTCGACTAGTCAAGAAACTCACATTTTTTAGAACCGAAGGTACATTACCGTGTTCACAGCAGCACCACACTGGTCCCTATCCTGAACCAAACTAATCGACATCACGGAAAATGGTATGTAGTCAAACACAACTGTGTCACATGAGGTGTATTTAATGACTATATAATGAACAACTACACGTGCGCGCATGCTTATAGTAAGATCTTAAGTTCCCCTAAGACAACCTGAAAATGGCCAGTACAGGCCGAAACATCTAGTTGTTCATTATATAGTCATTAAATACACCTCATGTGACACAGATGTGTTTGACTACGTACCATTTTCCAAGTTTCACACAGACAACGGGGATGACACACTTCCTAGATAATGGACATCATGCCCACTCATCCTACTTCCTTAATATGCATTTTAATATTACCCTTCCTCTTACGCATAGCTACTTTCAATGTGTTCTTAACAAAAACTTTTGTGGTCTGTCTTCTTATTGGTGTCTGTTATTACGGCATGGCGCGTCCTCAGTTTGTGTATATAGATGACGGCCTCCGGGTAGATGCGAATATATAGAAAAAGACGTATCGAACAGCCCACAAAGGACGGTTGTCCAATCTGGTGATGTGCGAGAGTCTAACAACTGTTCAGCGACGCGCCAAGTGAAGAGAAAAGTGATGATTCAAAACACAGTTTTTATGAGGAATTATAGCAGGTTTTCGATCACTGTCCTAAGTACCACAAGAAAATTCTTTTAGGGGATTTTAATGCAAAAGTGGGGTGAGATAATATTTTCAAACCGACAATTGGGATTGAGAGTCTACATCAGTACAGTAATGATAGTGTTGTTAGAATAGTAGACTTTGCCACATCAAAAATTTATTTGTTAAGAGCACGATGTTTCCGCACCAAAACATTCATAAGTACACATGAGCCTCTCCTGATGGGAAGACTCAAAACCAGATTGATCACATACTGTTAGATAAGAGATGGCATTCGAGTATACTCGTTATACTATATTTTAGGGGAGCTGATTGTGATACTGACCACTATCTGGTGGTTTCACAAGTTAGGGGACGACTGACAGTAAGTAAACAAGCAGCAAAGAAGTTTGAAGGGGAAACATTTAATCTCAGGAAGCTAAATGAACTGCAGGTTAAGAAACACTATCAGATTGAGATCTCAAACAGGTTTGCAGCTTTGGAGAACTTAAGTTAAAGCGAAGACATAGACAGGGCTTGGGAGAACATTAAAGAAATATCAAAACCTCAACTAAAGAAAGTCTAGGTCTGCAAGAATTGAAACACCATAAACCATGGTTTGATGAAGAATGTTTAGGCTTATTTTTAGATCAAAGAAGCAGGATACAATGCAATGGTCACAGGATCCAAACCAAAGAAATGCAGACAATCTAAACAATGTAAGACATGAAGCAAGTGGACATTTGAGGAACAAAAAGAAGGAAAATCTGAAAGCTAAAAATTGATGAACAGGAAACTGAAGGTCAGTTCAAAAATATCAGAGACTTATATAGGGGTATCAGTGTTTTTAAGAAAGGTTACCAGCCTAGGACTAATACAGTAAAGGATGAGACGGAAGATTTAGTAACACATTCCCACAGTACAGGGCGTTTCATAATGTTCTCCGTGATTAAAAACATTTATAACAAGAAAACCAAAGGACCTACCTTAATGGAATTGTTCACAGCCACAGAAAAACTGAAAAAGTTTTTTTTTGACAACTAGAGATGTTCGATGTGTGCACCACGGGTGACACGGCACACATCGATACGATATTCAAGTTCTTGCCACACACACGTCAACATGGGTGCATTGATATTCTTCACTGCTGCAATGATCTGTGCCTTTAGGTCAGCGAGGTCACGTGGCAATGGTACTTTGCGTACTTACCACGAAATACACGTTGCACAGTAACCACAGATTTACTCGTGTGATATTCCAACACACAAAACGACTTCTCCCCCCGGAACGGCCATTTTATCACTACATAAACTCGCATCGCCTAGGGCAGAAATTTGAACTACGATGATAAATAAATTACTGGGGGGAAAAAAATTTGAGTTGTTCCTTCTATCTGTACAGGTTTCGTAAATACGTGTCCTACGGTTTTGTAATCCCGAAATATATTATGAAACGCCCTGTATTTTGGCTAGGTGGAGGAACCATTTTTCTCATCTCTTCAATGTCCATGGGGTTAGTGATGTTAGACAGACAGACAGCAGAACCACTAGTTCCTGAGCCGAGTGCCTTTGATGTTGAAATGGCTACTGAAAAGCTAAAAGGACACTAATCACCAGGTACTAATCAAATCCCAGCAGAACTGATTTAAGCGGGCGGTATTACAAATCGCTCTGAGATTCATAAATTTATTAATTCTATTTGCAATAAGGAGGAATTGTCTGAAGTGTGGAAGGAGTCCACCAATGTTTCTATTTATAAGAAGGGAAGAAAACAGATTTTAGTAATTATAGACGCATATAAATTCTTTCAACTACGTACAAAATTCTATCCAACATCGTGCTGTCAAGTTTAACTCCATATGCGGAGAAAATTATTAGGTTTCGTCAGTGTGGATTTCGACTCAACAGGTCATCTATTGATCACATATTCTGCATTCTTCAAAACCTTGAGAAAAAATTGGAATACTACGAAGCACTACATCAGCTATTTATAGACTTCAAGTCGGCTTGTGATTTAAATAGCAGGAAGGTCTTATATAATGTTCTCTTTGAATTTGGTATGCCCATGAAACTGGTAAGGCTGATAAAAATGTTTCCGAATGAAACCTATAGCGGAGTGCATTTGTCTGACAGGTTTTCTATTAGGAATGATTTGAAACAAGGAGATGCTTCATCGCCATTGCTTTTCATCTTTGCTTTAGAGTACGCCATTAAGAGGGTTCAGGTTATCCAGGATTGTTTGAAAGTAAATGGTACACATCAGCTTTTGGTTTATGCTGATGATGTTATTACATTGGGAGGAAGTATATGTACTATAGAGAAAAACACGGAAGCTTTGGTAGTCGATAGTAAGGGAACTGGTCTAGAAGTAAATGCTGATAAAACTAAGTACATGGTCATAGCTCGAGATCAGATTGCAGGACGAAGTCACGCTATAAACATTGACAATAAGTCCTTTGAAAGGGTGGAGTAGTTCAAATATTTAGGAACAGTCTGAACAAATCAAAATGCTATTCAGGAAGAAATTAAGAGACGTTTAAAGTCAGGGAATGCTTGCTACCATTCGGTGCAGAATCTTTTGTCTTCCAGGTTGCTATCTAAAAATACAAAGATTCAGATATACAGAACTATAATTTTTCATGTTGTTTTGTATGAGTGTGAAACTTGGTCGTTCAAACTGAAGGACGAAAATAGGCCGAAGGTGTTTGAGAATAGTGTGCTTAGGAGAATATTTGAACCTAAGTAGGACGAGGTAAGAAGGGAGTGGCGAAAACTACACAATGAGGGGCTTAATAATCGGCACTCCTCACCCAATATTGTTCGGGTGATGAAAAACGAAAATAATAAGATGGGCGGACCATGTAGCACGTATGGGGGAGCAGAGGTGTACACAGGGTTTAGGTGGGGAAATCTGAGGGGAAACGATCACTTGGAAGACCAAGGCATAGATGAAAGGATACTATTAAGACGGATTTTCAGGAAATGACATGTGGGGGCATGGACTGAATCGATCTGTCTCAGGATAGGGACGGGTGGCAGGCACTTGTGAAAGAAGTAATGAACCTTCGGTTCCATAAAATATGGGGAATTTCTTGACTAGATAAGAACCGGTTAGCTTCTCAAGAAGAACTCTGCTCCATGGAGTAAGTAAGTAAGATGCAGGAAGTTAGCATTACTACTGCAAACCAAAGCAATGACAAAGATGAACCAAGCGCTAACTTAAATTCAGAGTTCGCAATTTATAATCAATTTTCGAAACGGATAAACCGTAATAAAAACGACAGGCAGGAAAACATTTTGTAATGAGGAGCTGAAAAATTTGTAGCCTACACCAACCAGATGTTATTGTGGTCAGAAAGAAACAAGATGAGACTGGCCGGATGAGGAGCACACAATGAAATATACGATAAATCAATGCGCAGCTCTGGTTGAAAAACTGAACAGTAGAGACAGCTTTGGACATTTAGATGTAGATAGAGTGATAATATTGAAATGGATCTTAACGAATTATTGTACGAAAATGGAACGTGTGTTCGTCTGGCTCACAGCAATACCACAGGCTGGCTTTTCTGGTTAGGGTAATGAACTATCTGGCTCCATAAAAGATGCAATATTTCTTAGCTTCATAGGCGGATATCAGCTTTAGAAGAGTAATTCTGCTAGACGGTGGTATTTAGTAGGTTAAAAATATTTATTTAAGTCTTGCATGAATTAATTTTTATGGCCTTAGGCAAAACTATGCAAAGTAAAATACTACGACTTCAGCCACAACATTATTTTCCGGACGTCAGTGTGAATAGTGTTTAGATTTTATACTTTCTTTGTTCAGAAAAACACAGTATATGTAAAATTCATATCAGCATCAAAGATTTTTCCAGCTTAATTCAGAAAGCCAAATGCATGACTGGATGTTTTCTTCAGTAAGCATCCATGTCAGTCCCTGCTACAGCAATAGATGAATGGAGAGTTGGCGGCAGCCACTGTGATTCACTAAAAATCACCAAATATAATGAACCCTCTTCACACTTTCTCTTATAGAAACTGAAAGTAACAAAGGTTAAGACGAAACTCTTTCCGAAACACAACAAGTCTTCATCACCTCAACATCCAGACTCTCAACTTCATGGTTCTGTAGTGCTTTGTGTAGTATTTTTACCAGCACGACATACACGAAGCCTTTACACAAGTCCAAACTAACACCATGTATCTCTGCTTGTTCCCTGTTCCCTCTCAGACATAAATCACTAGGAGCAAGCGTGTTTCTTTGCAGTAATGGTTGTATGGACATTGTTGGGATGGCAAAATGATGACTAGTACCACAAAGTTGCTTGTTGTATTATCTCCTTCTCCATATCGCAGCCGGAATACAATAATCTATACAGCTGGCCTGGACAAACAAACAGTTAAGGATCGATTTCTGACACCGGCAAGAAATTTTTCTTCTTTCCGAAGCGTTCAGAACTTCCCTGGAACCCTTCCAGCATCCTGTTCGAAGCGAAGCAGGAAAATTTCCCCGGCACTAAAGCGCTTGTTGTTTGACGCTGACAACTTACCTCTAACAAGCACAGAGGTTTAGAATGAGTGGAGCTACAACTTCGTCCCCCAGTATTCCTTCAATTTGCAAACAGGGACATTTTTATCTTCACCTTCTCCTACACCAGGGCTGGCCATCTTCAATCCACATGAAGGACACATAAATCGTTACGGACTCGCCTGGGGAACGCACTTGTGTATACATGATCGAAAGGGGGTGGAGGGAGATAAAATTCACTATATCATCGTTATTTACAAACAGTGAGTTACATCACAAGTACGGTCGAATGACAAGATAGCGGGACTTACCGTTCTGGGTAAAACACAAAGAAATTTTATTCTGTTCTCTCTTTAAAGTGACAACTTATAGTTTCTAAACAATTTTTTCTGTCAATCAAGTTGTCATATTATGTTCTGTAGGCTATTCACTTTATGTTTTTTAGTTGTGTCACTGAAAATATTCAGGTGAAAGAGGGCCGCATGCGAACCGCGGTCCACAGGTTAGCTAGCTCTGTTCTATACCATTCTTCACTCCAGTCACCCTTAACTTCTTAATCGTGTGTCATTCTCCTCTCTCTTTGTACCCAATTTTACATTTTTCCTTTCCATCTCCCTCCAATTTTTTTTTATCTTCTTCCGCCTTGAGTTATTTCTTCTTTATCACCCGTTATGTTCTATTTATATTAATTTTTACTATCTTACGTTCGCCCTCTCCTTTCCCGACTTTTTCATACATTTCCATGCCAATTTTATGAACGATCTTAAATTATGGGAATCAATTAGGCGAAATGTTTTGTGTTGGTAAAAGAACTGGTGGATACAAATAATGAAACTTGACTCGGAACTATTCTGTCCACCATAAAACACTGTAATCCTTTCGACTTGACATCGATTTACTTAGAGGGGCAATCCTGAGTCTCAATGGACAGAGGGAAGTAAACCTGGTACATGGACTCACAAATCACGAGGGTACATTAACTATCGGTGGGCCGGGTAGCTCAGTCGGTATAGCGACTGAATACGGGCTGGACGGTCCGGGATCGAAATCCGGTGGGGACGAGATTTACCGCCCGTCCAGACCGGCCCTGGGGCCCACCCAGCCTCCTGTAAAATGGGTACCGGGTCTTTCCCGGGGGTAAAGTGCGGCCGGGGCGTGCTGCTGACCACTCACTCCTTCTAGTGTCGCGGTCATGGAAGAGTAGAGCTATACCTCTACCCACCCTCTGGGCCACACCGGGCCTGTAACGGGATCATTTTACCTTTTACCCTAACTATCGAAAGGGCAGTGATAGCTGTATGGAGCACCAAATTTGAACATTACATAAGACAAAACTTTAACCAAGAAGTCTGCTTGTGTACTCAGTAGGACACCGACATTAAGCAATTATTATAACTCTATACAGCACGGACTGTTTTGTCTTCAAACAGGAGACTGAGTGTTTACTGTAAGCTGGGAACCGAGACTTTTAATGTAACTCGGATTACTGTCAGTCTTCACCCTCAGAATCTAGTTCCATCAATCTCTATAAGAACGTAAGATCCAAACTACTAAAATGTTGTTCCAACATCTACTTTAATATAGAGTGCCTTGTTAGAAAATTGATCCCAAAATACGCAAATATAAAATTTTTCACACATGTACTCTTGCAGTAACTACCTATTGTAAGCGTTTGGGAGCCCCGAATGCACTTTAAACATTGTTAACCTTGGATCTGTACCCTAGAGGGCCTGAAGATGACTCAGAAAGATTCGAAACATGTCGCCCTAAAACAGCATTTTATGTAATAAAACTTGTGTTTCTGACTGATACGTTATACTTTGTATGTAAACTTACATTTGTTCAGCTGGACAAGAAATTTTCCAGATTTTCATAAAACCAAAATACACCTATATTAAACTACGTTCCTCTTTCAACTTGCTTGAGCAAGTTAATCCACTCAATGCTCTGTCACCAATTACTTTAACCCTTTAAACACCGAGTTAAATCCCATCTGCCATTTGCTGGCATTATTAGCTCACCATATTTTCCACGTTAGCAGGATAAGGGTTAATAATGTTTTTATTATCATCCTCATATCTATGCTGAAGCCTAAATCTTCAATACTGTCAAACTGTTTGCATTCTACGCATCCAACCAACAGCATTTCCCTCGTTTTATCGATTTAATTATATTTGTTCATAATTACGAATTAAGAAGACTCCCTTCGTCTGTCTTCTTCACAGTTCCAAATATTCTATCTTCAGTTCAATATCGAATAACCTCAATCCATGCAGCGTCCTTAGTGTGAAAAACCATATAAAATAATGGGTTTCGTCAGAGTCCGTACACAACATACATAGGATAACAGTTTTTGAAACTGAATAGAGAACTTTTACAGCAGCTGTATAAAGTTCTGTTCTTTGTTCACTTTACACGCATTCTGCACTCTGTCGGAAAAACAATAATTAACTGAGAACAGGAGAACCGGAGGCGATGGAAGTAAAGAACCACAAAAATAAAGATATAAAAACGTTATACAAGCCAGGAGAAAAGTAAAAAGAACATAAATTATGTTTTCTGAAGTTTTACTGAAGTTAGAGGTGACAGTAATCCGCAAGATCAGTTCGTCAGGCAACGGAAGTGCGTTAGACAGTGAACTCTCTCGAGGCACTTGCTTTCAGCGCCCCGACAAACGTCCAAGTGTTGTTCCAGTGCAAACAAAAAGCGCGGTCAACCTGTCTGTAAAGTCCTTACGGAACACCTAGGGCGAAAAGCTCCGTGTTTCCGTGTGACGTACATTCTCCATTGAAATGACCTCAGATGAAAAGATATTGCGGTAAAGATTTCTTACGCAGACTGCAGAACTGCATACAGAAAAACTGACTCAGACGTCTCACTGAAATTCAATATACATAGTTCACGACGTATGAAGGGAACAGAACGGTATTCCAGTAAGTGCATGCCCTTCCTCTGATACTCCCCTGACGTTTCTATGAAAGGTTAGGCACGACGTACTTCTGTTGGTAGCTATGCAAAGAGACGATTTTACAGCCACAAACCGTAGTTTGTACGTTTCTCTCTCTTCCATCCCTTTCCTTTACCTTTCTCTCTTCCTTTCCGTACTGTTATTTTCTTTACTTTTTCTTGTTCCTTCCTTTCTTATTCATCTTCATTTCCCGTTATCCCCTTGCTGTCCTTCCTTCTTTCCTTTCTTTTCCCGTTTTCTTACTTTGATCAAAAATCTCCTGTCATCCATTTTTTTTACATTTTCTTTTCGTCGCCTAATTATTTCTTCCTTACTCTTTCTTTCTTTCTTCTCTTCTATATGGATTTCTCCTTCTCTATTTATTTCCTCTATTCCATACTTTTCAAAATATATAAATAGAAAACTGTCATTCAACATTCAGAGGTAAAAAAAATCCCATTGTCTAACTACATTAACAGAGCCTTCACTGAGAAACTAAGTTCTGTATCTTTCAATAAATGACTTTATCTTCTTTTCGTTTATCTTCTTCTTCTTCTTTCTATGCCGCAACAGCCCCTAGTGGGAGAGAGCCTCCTCAGTATCGAGGCTTCACAATCACACTCAGACACATCACACTCGGTAGGACTCCTCTAGGAGAGTGATCAGCCCCACACCTCTACGTGACAACACACGCCTTAGACCGCGAGGCTAACATATACCTAGTACTATGTAACGAGAACTATATTAATGTGTAATTTTACATATACAACATCCTCTCTATCAACTGACCAATCACTGCCCCTATCAACACGACTCTTCATTTTCCACAACCTGTCATTATACTCGTACAGTTCTCTCATGCCACTTCCGGCGATATATTATCTCTTATCTATGCCAGTCTGCCCCATAGCCTCTCATCCCAAACCAATCACTGTCTCAGACCAACAAATCCCATTTAACACCTTAGCAAATTTCATTAGTATATTTTACCCAATCTGACTGACTTAAAACGTGTCTTTTATACTGTTGATCTCAAAGTCTCGTCGCAAGAAACGAAATCCGTGTAAATGTCTATCGAGATGTATTTCTTTTTCGTTTTGTGATAACTAAGTGCTGTCGCCTTTCAATAAAACCCTTTTCTGTCTCTCTTTACAATTACTACAAATTTACCGTCATCTCTCTTTCATACTCTCAACCTACATGAGATCTCAAGGTCTTAACTGCGAAGTCTCATTCCGATATCTCTAATTCCTCCTACCACTACGGCACTTATATCTGCGGTATGACAGCAGTTTTCGCAGTGGATTTACCTCACAATAAAATTCCGGTAAAGTTTCTTTTCTGGTTCCATTTCTGACCTGCGACACATGTTAATGGCTCAGTCGAATCTAACGATCTTCAGTATTTCGTGTTTGGAGAGAACATGCGGGATGATAAGAATAAACAAATGTCAGAATAAAAGTTGAAGCTAATGTAATTAAAACACAGAATTATTCCAAAATATATTCCTTGAAACCATGGATGCCCTGCCAAGTCCTTTCCCACTACGAATTCCACGAACGTGTACTAACGGCATTACATTTACAATCTAATACCTCTGCTCATTTCTCTCTCTCTCCCTCTTAATTATGCCATTCGCAGTGACTTTTCGATTTTCGTAATTTCGACCTTTAGTAGTTATCTTCGTAAGACAAATTTTTTTTCTCCCCAGTGGCTGGTTTCGACGAAAAGCAATGAATGCACATGGCAGGCATGTTGGCTTCCTGCACCCTCCTGTAATTGCGGGGATGAGTCTCAGGTCTGTTACGCTTTGTCAATCAACCGACCTTTCAGCTCGGAGGCGCTGGCTCCATCCCAGATCAATTCACGTGGGGTATGTGATGAAATATGTGGCCCTAAGATGAGATTTACTCCGAGTACTTCTGTTTCACCCCCGTCAGCATCATTCCACCACAACTACATACTCATCGTCATGCACATGTTGAACTTACCAGAAGACAAACTGGCGAATCCTGGGAACCTTCCAAAAGGCATTGCTCTTTATTCAATCAGGGAAAATTTGATAGAAAAGTATATTCTATTTTTTTCGGTCTTTGAAAAGGTTTAAGTTTCATTCTCTGTTACAATCACCATGGCAACTCGTGCCTACTTTATAAAAATCTGATAGTGAGCAAAGTGAGGAAGTGATTTTTTGTGCTATGTGAGACACGCAGTTACAGAAGAAAAATACAGGGCAATGTCTATGGTTACAATAAGGAAAGGGACGACTGTATAAACTTCATTCTTGAAAACAATGGTTTGTCTCTTAAAAAGAAAAACCGTAATAAACGAGGTGAAAAGAGTGAACAAGAGGTAATGAAGTAATGAAATAAATGAGATAAGGAAAAATAAGTTGAAACTATGTACAAAAGGTCTTCTTGCAAAGTAGTAATTTCCCAGCTAGTGAAGACATTCACTGCACGTTATTTATTACAAACGCTCATTTCTTTTTCCACAATAACTCGCCACTGGTTCATATCATAAACCAGATGCAACCATTCTACACCCTTCCGCCCATTTTGTGAGATTCGTGTCGATATTATCCTCCTATCTACAAGGTATAGCGTGATTGTGTCAGTTTGCGTTTCAACTTTCAACGCGAGTCTCGAAAACTTTAAGGTCCTCCTACCTCAGTCACGTGATTGCAGCTGCTAAGTAGGCAGGCGAATACTGGCACCTCCACAGCACTGATCGCAGAAGCACACTTACCTGCTCGTACACGAATTCACGTAATCTTCCGAATTGTGGCACCAGTTCACACTCACTGATATTACCTGTGCCTGAAGCTGGACACTTCGTGGGACAAATTCTGCTATAATTTCAGATGGTATATATTATAGGTTTACGTGGTTCTGTGCACGTGGGTAAAGTTTCTGAGAAACTCACGTCCATCAAGTTCTGAGATTATGAGTAAGTGGAAACATACCTCCACTATTCCGTATGTGTCTTGTGCGTGGTGATCAATTATGTATAAGGCCTGAATTTCCTTACATTTTGACATCACAAACTGCCATGAAAGTCTGAAGAAAACCATGGAAACGTGTATTATAACAGTCTATGAACCAACCTACATTCGGGTCGCGCACCGCCTTAATCTAGAAGAGGTGCGCAGTTTTTCGGCAGCATACTGTTTATTACGCGTACAGTTTGTCGTCTGGCACTGTTCACTGCATGAGACAATTATGTACGTCGAACTGGACAAAAGGGTCTTCGAATCTTTTGAAAGTGTTCTAAAGGAAGTAAGTGGTCGTGGTCTAGACTTTTTCATTATTTACCATTTGCTGATGTTTTTCAATGGCGTGGTTCGTTGTTCAGTGGCAGTTTCCAAACTGTTGCTCTGCTTCGAGCTAATACCCTTGGAGTAACTTTAAAGAATTGAGGAAGGAGATCTTCAAAAAAGTGGCCAGTCTTTGAGCCGGAACTGAATTCCAATTCTAAACCGTCCGCGCACAAAGCGGAAATGTAGGCTGCCTGTTTACAATGTGACTGCAGTAAATCTGCCTTACTCGTTCAGAGTTAACTGCAGTAACTTGGAAAATTGTATGTAGTCAAACACAACTGTGTCACATGTAGTTGTCCATTATATAGTCATTAAATACACCTCATGTGACAAAGTTGTGTTTGACTACATACAAATTTCCAAGTTTCACACACACAACGGGGATGACACACTTCCCAGATAACTGCAGTAGTTGGTTGGTATCTGGCATTCTTACCCCTCTTTTCTTCCCGCCAAACAAAATAACCAACAAGGAAATGATTACAGACTGTAACATCATATTTCCTGAAAATAATTTATCATATTCCGTTCAGTTTCAGAATACATTCATTTATTACAGGTAATTGACGTCAATTTTCTTTCTACAGTTTCGGGGAAGTTGAGATTATGCCACATACAAACTTTTCGTTAAATACAGTTTCAATTTGAGAGTTGCTCCAGTGTACCAAAGCATTTTCTTGATAATATAAAAAGACACTAAACGAAATTCAGAGACCCCTCAAAACACGGACCATATGTCACGAAGATGTGTAAATGCACACCAAATGACAGCTACAGACTCCTATATCGTAGTGCATCGTTTTGCAGTAACGAGCTCTAAGGTTCTGGTTCGAACGTCGAGCCGCTGGGGCTGCTTGGTTATCTATGAAAATAATAAATTGACAGTGAAATGTACGACGCTGTGTTGTTCGATAGTGTGGCATTGGCGTTTCGGAGCAGATTGATTCTTCCATATTTACGGTAGTCCGAAAATATTATTACTCTAACTTTGACCCGCACGAGGACAGTACATAGCAGCCTCCCCACGACAGGACCCTTCCAGGCTCCCCCCCCCCTTGTGTTTTCTGTGTTTCATGTTTTGTGTTTTTTGCTTATTGGGTTTGTTTTGTTGTACTTTGTTTCTTAGTCTCCTTCTCTTGGTCCTTTTTTAGTTCCTGATTTCTTCGGTTTGTTGATATTAGCGAAACATACCTTTATGTACTGGGGACCGCGGTAGCACAGTGGTTAAGGTGCTGTGCTACTAATCGGAAGGTTGCTGGTTCGATCCCAGTTGGTGTCACTGGAATTTTTCATTGACATAATCTTTCTGATCGCACTATGGCCCTGGGGTCGACTCAGCCTCTAACAGAAATGAGTACCAGAAGCATTTCCTGGGGGTAAAGGCGGCC
>Ga0123352_10011223_pt1 | contig 14109 bp, 10 predicted proteins | sample TergutLab28metaG_FD_89700 | JGI IMG/M metagenome (GOLD analysis project Ga0123352, IMG submission 89700) | Labiotermes labralis P1 segment gut microbial communities from Petit-Saut dam, French Guiana - Lab288 P1 | ecosystem: Host-associated > Arthropoda: Insects > Digestive system > Gut ...
AAATATTTGTTCACCTTCTACTATGTATCCTTGTTCTGTTCTAGCGTAGAAATAGATATATCGATTAGTACCGCCAGGAACTGTGTATTCAAATGTGTCTGCTATTTCTATTACTGTAGCTCTTATGTATTTACTTTCTGCTATTTGTATAGGCTCTATAAAAAAATTGGTAATAAAAAGTATAGCAATAGATATTACAACGGTGGCTAAATATATAATTCTGTCTTTCATGAACCTTCCTCCTTAAATAACCCAAAAAGCCAGCCTATAGGCTGGCTTTTTGGGTTATGAATGTTAGTGCAAAACACTAAGTTTTAAAATAAGCATCTTAAATTATATCACATCATTTATGAGTTGTCAATAGTAAATTTAAAAAAATTATTGACTTGTGCCTAAATTTAGTATATACTATAGCTATGATAAAAATAAATGATAAATTAACATTAGAAGAGTTAGTACAAGTTGCCCGTTTTGGTGGCAAAGTAGAGCTTTCCGAACAAGCGAAAGAACGTATTTTAAAATCGCGCAGTCGTGTAGAAGAAATAATTAAATCTGGACAAGTAGTCTATGGTATAAACACTGGCTTCGGAGAGTTCGCAAACAAAGTTATAGAAGCAGATAAATTAAAAGAGCTTCAAAGAAATCTTATAGTGAGCCACTCAGTCGCTGTTGGTGCACATTTGCCTATAGATATTGTAAGAGCTATGATGCTACTTCGTGTTCAATCTCTTTCTTTTGGTTATTCAGGGGTGCGTTTAGAACTTATTCAAACTTTTGTGGATATGTTGAACGCTGGAATTACTCCTGCTGTTCCTGAAAAAGGCTCATTAGGAGCAAGTGGAGATTTAGCACCGCTTTCGCATATGGCACTTCCTTTAATTGGTTTAGGCGAAGTTTATTTTGATGGAAAGATTATGGCGGGTGCAGAAGCTATGAAACTCGCAGATATTGTTCCTTTGGAGCTTGTAGAAAAAGAAGGGCTTGCACTAATAAATGGAACACAAATGATGTGTGCAATAGGTGCTTTAACAATTTGGGATACTTTAGCTCTAAAAAAAGAAGCGGACATAGCAGCAGCTTTAACGATGGAAGCTCTAAATGGTATTACAGATGCTTTTTCAGAAGAGCTTCATAGTATTCGTCCACACGCAGGTCAAAAAGAAACAGCAAAAGCTATACTTAATCTATTAGAAAAAAGTGAAAGGATAACAAAGCAAGGAGAAATACGTGTTCAAGATGCTTATGGAATTCGTTGTATTCCTCAAGTACATGGTGCAAGTTTAGATGCTATAAATTATGCAAAAAACATAATTGAAATAGAAATGAATTCTGTTACAGATAACCCAATAATTTTAGAGGATGGTGCTATTTCAGGTGGTCATTTCCATGGTCAACCATTGGCACTTGCATTAGACTTTTTGGCAATAGCTATAGCAGAGCTTGGAAATATTTCAGAAAGAAGAATAGAAAGATTAGTAAATAGCGATTTAAATAAAAAAGCTCTTCCTCCATTTTTAGTAAAAGAAGGTGGTTTAAATTCAGGCTTTATGATAGCTCAATATACAGCTGCTTCTTTAGTTTCTGAAAACAAAGTGCTTTGCCACCCTGCTTCAGTTGATAGTATTCCTTCTTCAATGGGTCAAGAAGACCACGTAAGTATGGGTTCTATTTCTGCAAGAAAATCAATGGAAGTTTACTATAATTCCTCAAGAGTAATTGCAATAGAAATGCTAGCAGCAGCTCAAGCTATAGATTTAAGCCAAATACAGAAACCACTAGGCAAAGGGACGGCTCTCGCATACGAAGCTATAAGAAATATCATTAAGCCACTAGAAAATGATAGAGAAATGTATTACGATATTAATAAAGCATCTTACTTAATAGATAGTAAAATTATCTTGAATGCTGTTTATGGTGAGTGAGGTGAAATAATGATACAAAAAAGTAGCCGTCCTATGGCAATGCCTTCGGCTACTTTTTATTTAAGATAATTCTTTACCCTTTTATAAACTGTACAAATAAGCTAGCTCCTGTAAAATCTGATTACAATCTTTTTCATATTCTCTAAGTAACATTAGAGTTTCAAGCATATGTTTATTAGCTTCTGCTTTCTTTTCAATATAGTTATTTAGCTTTTTCTCTACAGCGTTTGCTGTGATAGAGTCAAATTTATAATTTTCGCTCAATCCAATAAGTTTATCTTTTTTGTCTATTTTAACTATAAAACCATAACCCCATACGGTCTCTATAGACATTTTACTATTAACCTTAGCTAGCTTTCGGCGTAATCTTTTTACTGTATCATCAGTTGCCCTAGTTTCTATTTCACTATCGTAACCCCATATCTTATTAAGTAACTCTTCTCTTGATATTGCTTTTCCTTGATTTTTTAGAAGATAGTGAAATACATTAAATTCGTTTCTAGTTAGAATTATTTCTGTTTTATTACAATGGGTTGTTCTACTATTAACACATAGGATAATATCTCCACAATTAATGAAATCATCATTATTTTCTTCATATTTCATTGGCTGTTCTCCTTTATTCGGTTAGTTTATTTTTTTAGTTAATTTTATAATAACACATCTAGCAACTTTTTTGGAATTCTCTTTGTTATACATAAACAAACACTGAAAATTTGATGAACTTGATTTTTGTAGAAATCACTTGACAAAACACATTAATATTTGATATAATAAACACACAAATAGAATTATTTTTAAATCTTTTTTGGGAATAAAATAGGTTTTTTGTAAAAATCACTTGACAAAATACATCGACTTTGATATAATAAATTATATCTAAAATCATTTTCAAATTTTCGTTAAAAATAATTTCTAAAAAAAATTAATGAAAGGAGAATGTGAAAATGAAAATGCCATATAGAGTTGTTATAACTATAACGCCTACAGCAGGGCTAACCGTTACAGGAGGATTTGAGTGAATAATGAAGATACTTTGCAATGTGAAAAAATTAAGAATGATCTATTTATAGAATTTTCTGGACTAGGAGGCAACTACAAAAAGCTTGGTGATACAAAAAGTTTAAAAAAAAAAATACAAAAACTCTTTAAAGAGATGGGAAAAACTGATCCACAGCTATTAGACGTTTTAAGGATATTAGATGTTTACATAGAAGAAGCTCTTAATGATGAGGACTTTGAAAAATTCTTCATAACGGTAGTGCCTATAGTAGATAGGCTTGAATACACAGATATAATAAATTGGGATATCAATGACATAAGAATAATGCAAGCTGCTATTAATTATGTTAAAGATTTTGAAAAAGTTGATAAATTGGAGAAAAAAACTATAGCTGCTATAGAAAAACATATAAATGACAGACCAGTTCATATGATAGAATTTTTTGTGTATCTTAATGTCCAAGTTAGATATTTAAAGGCCACCTACTTAGAAGAGGACATTACACAAGAATCACTAGCGTCTAAGAAGCTTAAAAAACGCTTTAAAGATTGTTGTGATTGTCTTTTGAAAATATATGAAAATAATAAAGAAGAACTAAAAGCGTGGAAATACGTAATACTTACTAGAATTGCAGTATTTCATAGGAATTCTAATGAAGCTATAAAAAATTTAGAGCTTCTTAAAGAAGTTGGTGATAAACCGCTTTATGAAATTATACGAAAAGAAGTTATAAAATACAGCCCTCATTTTGGTTCTAGTATTACCGACCAACAATTTAGTATTATGGTTGGTGGACGCATAAGAGAGTTTCGCAAAGCGGCAGGTCTCAGTGTGGAGGAGTTTGCAATGAAGCTACACTTTAGCAAGAATTATATTAGCCTTGTAGAAAGAGGCGAACGAAATTTCACAACTCGCACATTAGCAAGAGTGTGTGAAGAGTTTAATATAACCTTGGATGAACTTATCTTCGGTGAAGGAAACAAGATATAGCAAGCGCACTTCAAAAACGTGATTGCCTTCATTTTCAAATTCAGCCTAAAGCCGCTGAATTTGAAAAATTGCCATTCACGTTTTTCAGGCACGTTTGCTATAAATAACTAACTATGTGATTATATGCTAGTGTAGTCAAGTGGGTGAGGTGTGCTTGCTTGTAAAAAAAATCCTTTTGTTAACGAAAAAACGCTAACTTTATTAAAAGCTAGCGTTTTTTTGTTGCTATTGTGGTTGTACCACGTATTCTTGGTAAGTAGAGTATTCTATGTTAGAATATTCTTCTGATGACTCTTTGTCTTCTTTATAGTCTTCGTCATTGACAATATCAACGTGATCTATTTCCATTACAAATGGAGTAGGGTTTATATTTGTAACTACATTAATAACTCTGAATCTATTTGCAAGATCATAGCTTAAAACATCAATTGCTGAAAGCATAATATTTGATAAATTGGCTATATCATCAGTTCTGAATAAGACAGTGAATAGAACACCATCGTTATAGTTTATTGTTTCTGAAAGCCAAGTAGTTTTAATACTATTTTCTACCCATGCTAAGTTTGACACAAAAATACTATTATTGAAATCGTCCCCTTGAGCTATAGAGATAGGAGTAATTATATTGTTATCAAATTCAAGCATTAAGTGATAAGCAGCTATGCCTGGGTTATTAGAGATGTGAACACTTAACTCAAACTCATTTGGTGTATCTGTTGGATTTATTACTGATTTAATATCAGCAGGGGAGTTCCATGCAACTTCTTGTGCTAAACGAGTACGAGCAAGGTGTGTGTTGTGAGGTAGAGATGGAATCATAGGGAGTCCTAGAGCGTAGTTAAACAATGTCATAGCATCTGCCATATCAAGAACTTGGTCTCCATTTATATTTGGTGTCCAATCTACATTGGCAGCTCTGCGGTCTATTAAAATGCCTGGCATTCCAGTTATATAATTCATCAGAGTATTAGCACTGAAGATATTTGGTGCTTCGCCAGCGAAATTAACATCTCCCCAGAAAACATATACATCTACTTCTGCATTGTTATTTGCAAAGATAGGTAACCCTATAGGTATTTCTTCACCAGATATATCTAAAGCCTGGATTGTATTTACGACAACAGTAGTATTTATTGCACTATCAAAGGCATTATTCGGAACTATGAACTCCATAGTAAATAGGCTTTCAAATGTAGCATTTTCATCTGCTTCCCATCTCACTATGTTTGAATCAAAAGTACCAGTACCAGCAGAATCTGATGTAAAGTCAACAAACTCCAAAACATCTGAATCAAAATTTAGGTCAAACTCAATAACAGCCACGCCAAGATTTTCTTCTAAACTAAGCTCAATAAAAACGGAATCTAAAGGTCTGATTCTTTCATTCGCGGAGTTTATTGTTAGTATAGGTTGTGGTAGTGGAAGTGCTGGTAAAATACTTATTATACCGAATTCACCAGTAGAACCATCGTTTAATTCAAGTTGTCCAAGTTCAACTAAGCTAGAAATAGACACGAAATTAAGTGATGTAATATTATTGTCTGCTGTATCAAAGAAAATAGGAATATAGTCTACAGAGACATTAGGATCTATTCTAAATCTAAGAGCAAATAGTTCGGTTTGTTCAGTTGGCACACCAGACATCCAACGTGTCCCTAACAATGGTGTCCCGGAGTAGTTAAAGAAACTAAAAGGATCTTGTATTAGGCTAGTTGCACCTAGGAATTCTAGATAATGTCCATATGGGCCTAAATCAAAGTTAATTGAGAACATATTTGTTCCAGCATTATTGTGTAGTGATACAATAACCTCTATAATTTCACCTGCCATGCCCTCAGCATTAGATATTTCTAAGGTTGGAGTGTCATTTATAATTCTTTCTTCCCAACCTGCTACTAAGCGAGTATGTTCTAAAATTGGATCTCCTATGTTCCAAGGTCTTGCGGCTTCTCCATTAATAAACCATCCAAGAAACTCGTAGTTTGCTTTTTCTGCTGGAACTGTAGGATTTCCTAACCAGTTATTTAAATTAACTGGAAGTGTATCCCCTCTAAGAACTAAAATTTGATGTGGATCTGCATCGTCATTTCCAGGTATAGGCAATCTTAAAGTGTCTGTAGCATAAAAACTAACTCTATGTGCTCCGGCTGCCCAAAGTGTAATGTTAGTGTTGATAGGAACACCAAAAAGCCATGGTTCTATATCTGTATTTTCGTACCACCAGTCTCTTCTTGGAAACCAATCATTTTGGAAGAAGTATCTTGAATCATATGGGATAGCAGGTGCATGAGCACGTGTAAATAGTTCGCCGGCTGGTATGTTGACCTCACCAATTACATTATCAAAAGCGCTTCTGAAAGTAACGGTGAAGTAATTTAGTGTACGTGAAGCACCATATAATCTCATGTCTTCTGTTGGGAAAAATTCATTAAAGTTTATAGGGAAGCCTGTGCGGTTCGGATTATCAAACCATTCTCCTATTCCGATAGTTTGCTCAAGAAGTTCTATAGTTATTGTTTGGAATGCAGGTGGGAAAACTTGCCCTTGTACATTTGCAAACTCTACTTTTGTTTCACTATTCCAAGGTGCAAGTGCAGGAGCTACAAAGGTTATAGCAATTGGGCCTTGCTCCCAACGTCCGTATAATCTTATGTTTTCCACATCTTCTACTGCTGTTCCTGATGTGAACCAGATTCCTTCACAATCATCTCCACAACGTACGACGATGTAATCTACACAATAGCGGCAATCTTCATAATCTGCAAGGTCTACACAGTATTCACATTCCTCTGTGTTTGGTACAAGAGTGAAACCAGAACAAGTGTTCCAACCTATAAATGCGTGGCCTCGCGTCGTTGCGTTTGGATATTCAAATATAAATTCACCATCAATATAGCGAGTGTATATTGTGTTTTCACGTCCTGAACCGTCATTATAGATAAATGTGACAGTTGGGTTAGGCTCCCATATTGCATGGAAAATTATTGGTACATTTGTACCTGTTGCTGGTAGTGCTGCACCACGGAAGTTTTCGGAATTTGCCTGTAACGGAGAAGCTCCATCCCAAGAGTTAAGGCGAGTAGTACCTTGGTGATTAAAGAAGTCCCAACGCACAAATCTTGAGAACTCATGAGTAGGTATTTCTAAAAAGTTGTTTATTTGGCCTGTTTCTGGATCAAAGAAATTTAAATATTCTCCTTCAACAAGATGATGAAAATCTACAACTATATTATCTACACGGAACTCTAGTCTGTAGTTTACTAGCCATTGGGCGTGAATAGTTAGCCCACTTTCTGGAACTAGCGTGTGTGGACCTTCTTCATTAGCGAAAACTATTCGGTTACCACCTGTTGGTGCGTCCCACCAGCCATTGAAAGTAAAACCACGTCTTGTTGGTTCTGGGTTTGCTATGTTATAGAAAGCTTCACCAACTATTGCATATTGTCCATGAGGAACAGTGTTTGGACCACCGCCCTGGAAGTTATAAGTTATTAGATTGATTCTTGTACCACCGGAACGTCTTAAAGCGATTAGTTGTTGAGATGTTGTTATAAGAGCATCAACGTCAATATAAGTATGTTTAACATTTGAGAACCAACCTCTAAATTCTGAATTGTTAGGCATAGTTGGTATAGCATTGTTAGGTATTCCCCAAATTGAGAAATATTGATCAAAAGTGTTATATGATCTTGCTTGTGAGATGTCTTGAGGTGTTGGGTATTGAACTCTCGCACGGAACTGTGTTCTATCTGGCTGATTTCCAAGAGTTGCACCATTTAAGCGGAATTCTATAATAAAGTCATACCTTGCGACGAAAGTGAGATTGTCCTCGCTAATGAGAGGAGTTGGAGTAACTGTATTTGCTGGTGCAAAGTTACCATTATTTCTACGTTGCCAACCTGCAAATGCCATACCATTTGGTACGTGTGGAATGTAGTTAAGAGAAGGGGCACTTCTTTCTGGGTCATAAGGTATTCTGAAAGTTCTTTGTGCTGGCTCTATACCATTGTTGTAAACTATTGTAACTTGACGTGTATCAGCTTCGATTAGTCTGTATCTAGCCGTAAGGTTTAGTGTTCCATTTGCAGGAAAATTCATACCTGTTACAAGACCATCTTCAACTTGTCTAGTGAAATTATTGCCATTTTCATCGAACCAACCTAGGAATTCATGCCAAGCATTGATTGTTATGTAGTGCTCGCTGCCTTCATATAAGTAGATATTTGCTGGCACCATAACATTGGCAGGCATTAGAGGAGAATCGTATAATCTGTCATTAGGTGCGTCTAGGAAGTAAGATACTCTCTGTGAACCACCGTGACGGTTGAAAACTATTGTACGCTGGTATCTTGCCATAACATCTACAGTTCTAGGATTTGAGGCACCGCTAAGAAAAGCAATCGAAGATAATCTATCACCATGTACACCACCAGCTGCTCTGGAATACCAGCCTGTAAATGCTGCTCCACCTGTTGCACCATGCATATTAGCACCAGGTGCTGTAGCTGGGAGAGCTGCAAGGTTATTAGGAACTGCTGCATTTGTTCCACCTTGAGTAGCCACACGGGTAATGATTTCTGGATTAGGATTCCATCCATCACCTCTGTATATGTCAAAACGTCTAAATTGTATATCTTGTGTTGGTCGAACTACCCCTATCTCTCTAGGAATATACCACTGAGCTACTAATATAACTTGTGGCGAATCTGGTATAGTATCTTGAGAGAAAAGCCAGTTTCTGTTCCCGCTAATTGCAGTTGATGTGAAACCTAGCAATTCAGCTCCTGAAGTAGGGTGATTTAATAATGCAGATGGGTCTGGAATTAGATCTCCTGGGTTAGCATTAAATCTAAAAGGTTCAGTGGAAGTCCCATATCGTCCTCCATTAGGATCAATTAAAACAAGAACGCTACCAAGTGAAAAAGGCTCAAATCCGATAAAGCCATCTTCATCAAAATCCCATTCGTCGAAGTCCCACTCGTCGAAGTCCCACTCATCAAAGTCCCATTCATCGAAGATATAGTTGTTATCAAAGCTATAAGAGTCATCAATGGAAGCAAATGCACTAATGGTATTGATAGATATTGAACCTAATAGCATTATAAGAGTCATAAAAAGCGAAAGGACTCTATTAATTGTAAATCTTTTTTTCTGATACATAAAATATTCCTCCTAATTTTTTTTAAAATTGTTAATTGTGGTGCAAAATAACTATAATTTCTTAATTTTGGTAAGTTTTTCTATCCCCCCTTTCTAAAGAATGGACTTTTTATTGCCACCTATTGAAAGTTAAAACTGATAATGCTTGAAGTTAGTGCCTTGTCTAAAAAGTCTATATAGATAATGTTGGGCTTGCCTAATCGTGGGACATTGGTACGCAATTCCTCCAATAAGTGCTTGTTTGCTTCTGCTGCAAGGGTTTCTACAATATCACCTGTAAGAGTCCAAGAAAGAAGGAATAGACCGCCTTTTCCAAGATGACTTGATTGCTTTGTCCATTTCTCTAACTGGTCAGAACGCATATCCTTATAGCTACCTTTGTTAGCGTACTTATCGAACACACCAATGTTCGGTTGAGTGGCGTTGGATATGTCGCCTGCGTCGTGGTATCTAAAACGTCCACGTGATGGGTCTATATGCTCGTTGTAGTCAAAGACCATTAACATTTTACCGCGCAACTGACCGATGGGGAGTTCGTGTAGAAGCACCTTTTCGTCTGTGCTGCAATAAAAATGCTCTTCATAGTGGTTCAAAAATTCCTGTAACTGATTTTTAATATCGCCATCTTTTCCTCTATCGCTCCTTATGTGCGATATTTTCAAAATAGCAAACTCGGTTTTATTGCGAACAAGGAAATCTTTCACTTGCTCCATAACATCAACCATGCTTATTTGCCTGAACGATGGTACGTCACAAGCTTATTATGGTCGTCGTCAATACGAATATCGAAGTAACGAGCCCCACAATCTAGTTGTTTATATATAGATAGTTTCTGTGTTTTTGCATAATCGTCAACAACACCAGGAAGTGTTGAATGATGAATTTCGGACATCCCCGCATCATGGGAGCCTGGCATCATAATTTGGTTAAGCCTTAATTCGTTAGGCAATAATCCTAGCCATGACGTGATTTTTACATCCAGATGAATAATATTTGCATTTGTCGACATGGTAGCACCTCCACGTCTGAAATCAAGTCTAAAACTTTGTCCATCTTCAATAAAACCGAAATATATCACATAATCGCCTCCGACGTTCTTCATATGCTTTCCACCAAACCACCAGTTATTAGATGCCCCTTTGTGTCCCTGTGCAATACCAACATCCTCAACAGTAATAGACACAGGACTACCAGAAGGCAAAATCATATCTAAACGTAAATCACCGATAAATGCAAAATTCAATTTACCCGCAGAATGATTAAATGTAGTTTGATTTGCTGGTATTTTTCCCATAAACCAGTCTGCCGTATCGGATGAGTCTTTGCGCCCAAGATTAACACTACCGACTAATTGGTTGGACATTTTACCTTCCAGTTTCAAGTTTATAATCGTCCCTTCTTCAACATGGTTTTTTGGGTCTTGGCCGGGCGTTACATAAAACTCTTTTATTTTGTAATTGCCTCCAGCAAATTTATTTTCGCTGTCAGTGTTCAGTACGAACTTGAACTCATTGTCATGGTAAGTCATAATCTCCCTCCTTTTTATTTTTTCCATACAATATTATATCATATTATTATATTTTTGTCAACTTTTGTTTCGAATTTTAAAAATATTTTGTATGATCTATATATGTATATTTAACATTATAATAAAAAATAGGTTGTTGATTTTAATTGTCAACAATCTATTTTTATTGTCTGTATTTAGCTCTTAAAAGACGATAACTGGCATTAATATCTATATCTGAACCAATATCCAAAGAAAATGATTTTGCTATAGCTTGAATATTAATTGTCCTAAAAATTCCCCTTTCTTTTACTATTTTCATCTCAATAAATTTATATTTTGTAAATATTGTAATACATTTTTCGATAAAAATTCAAGAAAAACATTTAGACGATTCTAGCATTTTTTCGATGTGTTCTATTAAATAGAACACGCTAGGGTAATCATGAGTTTTTATTTTTTAGTTTGACAATGGCTCAAAAAAATGGTAAAATAGTTAATATAGAATATTTAGGAGGCATTTACAAAAAATGAAAGACATATTTAAAGAACAAATAGTTAAAAAAGTCATAACCACTAAAGATTTTATGATTTTTGGTGCTTTATCTTTTTTAGTGATTTTTCCCGGTTTTATGCTTGCGGTTCTTTTATCACTTATGGGACTTGCTGGATTTGCTTTTTTAGCTTTATTAATCTGTGGCTATATCGTTTTCTTAATATATTCACGTTTTAAGCTTGAGTATGAATATAGTGTAACGAATGCAGAGCTTGATATAGATGTTATTTACAATAAGAGAAAGCGCAAACGAGCGATTAGCTTGAATTTAAATAGTATCGAATATTTTGCTAGTATAGAATATAGTGAAAACTTGCAAGGTGTAAGAGTTAGAAGATATTCTATGAAAAATGGAACACACTTTATTTTAGCGAATATTGGCAATATAAAAACGAAAGTTATTTTTGATCCAAATGAAGAATTGCTCACAGCTATTAAAAAGAGATTATCTACATCAAAATTAAGGGGGACTGCTTAATAATGGAAAAAACGGGAAAAATAATTATGGAAGGCTTAAGATATAATGATGTTTCACTAATACCTATGTATTCAAATGTTAAAGTTCGTGATATTTGCCTTAAAGTTAAACTCACGGATGAAATAAACCTTAATGCCCCTATCATAAGCTCTCCTATGGACACAGTAACAGAGGCTAGGATGGCTATAGCAATTGCTAGGCAAGGTGGAATTGGTATTGTTCATAGTAATATGACTATAGAAGAACAAAAAACAGAAGTGGATAAAGTGAAGCGCTCTGAATTTGGGATTATAAAAAATCCTATTTCTTTGAGCCCTAATCATTATGTTTCTGATGCTTTGAATTTAATGGCTAGCTATAGAATTTCAGGAATTCCAATAACTGAATATGATAAGTTAGTAGGCATAGTTACTAATAGAGACTTGCGCTTTGAAAATAATTCACATAAAAAGATTTATGAAGTGATGACACGTGAAAATTTGATAACAGCTAGTGAAGGTGTTTCTATGGAAGAGGCTAGAGATATTCTTACAAAACACAAAATAGAAAAACTTCCTATAGTAGATGAACACGGCGATTTAAAAGGCCTTATTACAACTAAGGATATTTCGAAATCTATCCAATACCCGAATTCTGCAAAAGATAAGGATGGAAGGTTATATGTCGCTGCTGCGGTAATAATTGAAGAAGATATGATAGAACGTATAGAAGCACTAGTAGAAAGCCATGTGGATATTATAGCTATTGATACACCACATGGGCATACAGAACTTGCTATACAAGCTATACGAAATATAAAAGAAAAATTTCCTGATCTACCTATAATTTCTGGGAATATTTGTACGGCGAAAGCGGCAGAAGATTTAATAAAAGCTGGGACGGATATTTTAAGGGTTGGAGTAGGTCCAGGCTCTATGAGTATGACTTATGCAATTTCTGGCGTTTCTATGCCGCAGGTTACTGCTATTTTGCAGTGTGCTGAGGTAGCTAAAAAGTATAATGTGGCAGTGATTGGAGACGGCGGAGTAAAACAAAATGGTGATATAGCAAAGGCTATAGCTTCTGGAGCGAGTGCTGTTGTTTTAGGTTCAGCTTTAGCGGGGTGCGATGAATGTCCTGGTGGTGTTGAATTATTCCAAGGGGTTAAGTATAAAAAGTATAGAAGTAGTCCACATAGAGTTCTAGGAAGTGAGCTTATTAAAACAGAGAGTGCTATAGAAATGTTAGAAGGTAGAATTGCTTTTAAGGGTGCTGTCCAATTTGTCGTTGCAGAGCTTTTAAAAGGTTTAAAATCTAGCATGGTTTATTGTGGAACTGAAGATATAGAAAACCTTAGAGAGAATGGAAAATTTGTAAAAGTAGTGGGGAATCAATAATGTTGGAAATTGCATTAGTTGGAACAGGTGGAATGATGCCTTTAAAAAATAGGCATCTTTCTTCTATGATATGTAGATATAAAACAGCTACAATTCTTTTTGACTGTGGAGAAGCTACTCAAATTAGTTTACAGAAAATAGGTTGGGGCTTCAAAGCGATAGATGTTATTTGTTTTACTCACTTTCATGCAGACCATATTACAGGTCTTCCAGGCTTGATTCATGCTATTAATCACTCTGGCCGTACTGAAACTTTAACTATCGTAGGTCCTGTAGGGATTCAAAAAGTTTCTGAAAGCCTTTTAATTGTAGCTAAAGGTCTTTCTTTTTCTATAGAATATGTTGAACTTTCAGACGGAGATATTTTTACAATAGATGACAAAATTTCTATAAAGAGTCTTCCTTTGGATCATAGAGTGACTTGTCTTGCTTACTCGTTAGAAACAACGAGGCAGGGGAAATTTGATATAGAACGTGCAAACTCTTTAAATATTCCAATTAGATTTTATGCAAATTTGCAGAGAGGTGAGATTGTGGAATATAACGGTCAAACTTACGATCCTTCTACGGTTTTAGGGCCACTTCGTCATGGATTTAAGATTGTTTTTTGCACAGATACTAGACCAATTCATGAAATAGTTCTTTTTGCTAAAAATGCAGACCTTTTTATAGCAGAAGGAATTTATGCAGATGATGAGAAATTAGATAAAGCAAAAGAATACAAACACATGCTATTTAGTGAAGCTGCAAATTTAGCGAAAGAAGCAAATGTAAAAGAGATGTGGCTTACTCACTATAGCCCTTCTTTGTCCAATCCTGAGGATTTTATTGATATTGCAAGAAATATTTTTGAAAACAGCCATACAGGGTATGATGGAATGACAAAGGTTTTAAATTATGAAAAATAAAAATATAAAAATCTTAGGAATAGAAACTTCTTGCGATGAAGCTTGTGCAAGCGTAGTGGAAAATGGAAGAAAAGTACTTTCAAACATTATCGCAAGCTCTGCGAATATTCAAGCGAAATTTGGTGGAGTTGTGCCTGAGATTGCTTCAAGAAAACATATAGAATATATAGGGAATGTAGTAGATTCAGCATTAAAAGAAGCAAAACTTA
>Ga0123352_10011226_pt1 | contig 14108 bp, 11 predicted proteins | sample TergutLab28metaG_FD_89700 | JGI IMG/M metagenome (GOLD analysis project Ga0123352, IMG submission 89700) | Labiotermes labralis P1 segment gut microbial communities from Petit-Saut dam, French Guiana - Lab288 P1 | ecosystem: Host-associated > Arthropoda: Insects > Digestive system > Gut ...
ATACTTCCTTGTAGTTCTCTCTTAATGTCCTTTCTTTGATGTATGTGAAACACCACACCACTTCCTTCATCTCCTCTCGGCTCCATCGGATTCGTTTGTTCAATTCCTTTCCATTTTCTTGCCTGTTTCCAATGTGAGATGGACTTTGAGATGGTCTGTGTTGAGTTTCCTTGTTCCAGTTACCATTCTCTTCAATGCTGTCAGAGGACCTCTGCTCTTTCCTTCTTCCTGGTTGTGTATTACAATTTTGTTTTCTAATCATCATCGCTGTCCCACGAGTAACTAGGGATGTCTTCTGTCCACTGCAGTATAGCCCCGCCTGCCGCAGTAAGGCTGCTTGAATCCCAGGGTCGCCACTTCTCAGAGTTCACCGTTCTCAGTTTCTTACCCTCCACCGCAGATGCATCTGTAGTCCCTCAGCATGGTAGTGTACACCTTGGACTAGGGGATTTTTTTTCGAGGTTTACTCCTCTAGATCCGCCATATTCCGTTTAAACAGGCTCACCTCTGGTCAGATGTAGTTACTCACTACGCATGGACGGTCTTGTGTGCAGGGAAGTGAGTGGCTGGTGCCTCAAGTTGCACTGCTGCACACCTGGGCCGGTGAGGACAAGTGCAGGGTCAACCCCATACAAAGGTACTACTTCTACCATACCAATTTATTATTATTATTATTATTATTCCAAATGAAAAGAGAATGATGATGTGCACAAAGTATCAAAAAAAAAACTACTGTGCTGAGCTTCACATCAAAATATGCTTGCAAATTATTTAACCAAGATACTTGCACACAGACAACAGCAAATTCCAGACTATGTTATGTCACATTCCTGAACTTGGCAATCATTACTCTGGAGCTAATATATTCAAAATTAGGGGAATGGAGATGTGGATGCAGTGCCCATTTCCTTAGCTAACATAGGCAATGTGTGTAAATTATATTTAGTGATGAGCAAACAATTATATCACCTTTGACCAGTAGTTCTGTCAACATCGAAAAATTAAAAAATTAATTACTTGAATCCACAACTGCATGTTGAATTGCACCAACTTGATACTGTCCCCTCATAAAATTCAGGAAGCAAAAGACTCCCCCTTCTACCCACTCATTACTGAAGTCTCCATCCAACTAAAGTATTATATATCAGTCATATTGACTAGGCTACCGGCAGGGTAACTGAAGATTTTGGCTTTAATTGGCACGACCAGATATTCTTATCTAGCCAACAGTATCCATACAAGGTCTGGGACCATCTCAACTTCCTACCCAGTGGGTACTGGGGGCTATTGCCATGGGACTAAAACAACCTGGGCATGACAGTAACCACATGCCTTTTAAGAGTGTTGCATGTTTTGTTTACAACAGGTGCACCTTTACCTTCATTTTTATAGTGATGAAGTAATAAAAGGGAATCAAATGGAGCTCTACAGCAAATATCTGAAGACCATACCATGGATTCACCATTCCTGAGTTAACTTGACTGGTTTATTTGATAGCATTTTAAACTTAAGTTTTCTATATTTCATAATATTTGTTTCTCTGGGCTGCACTGTAACTGGGTGGAAGTGCAACTGAAATCTGAAATTGTTAATCTAAAGAAATGAACTTGTTGTGATACAGTTTATGCAGTATATATTCTTGTAGAAATGACAAAAACAAAGATAATACGTGTAAATTGTCTTCGATTTGGAGGGAGTGTATGTAGTTTACTGATAGGAATTTGAAACAGCAGTTGATTTATGTGAGATTTATGGATACATGCCAAAATGTATGTATTGTACTCTCAAAGGGATTAAAAGTTGGTTTATGACATGTAAACTCTTATCAGTTTTAAATTACTGTCACAGTTCACCCACTGGCTGCAGAGATTTCAAGTACTCTTCTACAGAATTCTAAAACCAGTAACTCTTTTATTAACATAATGAGACTGAATTTTGTATCTGTACATAAAAAAATGGGAAAGTAGGCCTAAACTTCACCCGCCCATTGAGTTTCTACAGCTGAGGTGGGCGGTCATTGTTTTGAAAGTGGGGTGGGTATACTCCTATGTTCTAACACATTACATCGTTTTAAAAACTGGGCAGCAGAAACTGCCTTTGTTCAACATAATCCTTCAAATCCGCCAGAAATCACTGCTCAAGAATAACTTTCAAAGTACAGTAACCAAAAAAGTCAGCTTTCTGCCTTGAATAAACATACAACAATCTCTGTATTTTTTTATGTTTTGTTGACCGTGCATCTCGATATAATTGTGTAAAGAAAAACCAACTTGATGCACAACTTATTCTTAGTATATTTCGTCAACCTCTACATGTTTCGGGCGTATCTAGGCCCATCGTCAGGAGGTACAACCGTATGTATACAACAATTGGTACTTATTCTTTTTAGATTACTGTCTGTTGTGTTGGTTGAATTGGAACAAATTCTGTATCAGAACCATTGAACATGCATGAAGTAGAATTATTATTTGAACACACATCGAGTTTCGTTTCGATAAGTATTCTTTATTATCCGCGCGAATTACAAAACCAGGTAACAGAACTGTGTTAGTGACAAATAAAATTGCCAAATAATCAGGCCATTGACGACTATACACAATACTTTTGAAACGGAAGCTCTTGAATACACGTTACTAAGCTCGTATCCGTTAACACTACTGTTCATACATTACGCACTCGACCATGGAGACTGTGGCGTGGTACAACGAAGAGTGCGGATGTATTTACGGACAATTCTGAAGTGTGTATACAGAAGGAAACAGGAGACCGTTTTATTGAATATCCGCTCCACGCTAGGCGCTTTTGCAATGGCTCTGATAAACGGATGTATAAGTAGACTACAGTATATTGCCCATTTTTCAAGCCTGTGTTTTAGGTTATGTATAGGTTATGTACGTGAGTCTTGTAATAGATATGAGCTTAACATAAATCGGAACCGTAAGAGTCCGTACAATTGCGGTGTGGATGGGTGTCGTTCATAATACTAACGCTGCAGAGTGAGGTTTCGCAAAGGATACGGACTAATGCCATCTTGTCCATTACAATAAATCTAACTGCTATTGACAGCGAACTAAACAGTGTGTAAATGCGGTTGACAGGAACAAACATTTATCGGTTGTGATATTTTTTTATTAGAAGTACACACTGTTACATAGTTAAAGCGACGTATATATTTACACGTTGTGTTCCAGAGTGTTTCATTTAGGTTAAGTGTATAGTATATACGTGGGTCTGACAATACATGTGAGATGAGCATAAATCAGAGAGCTAGGCGTCGTCTAAAGTTGTGCGGTGGGCGCGTGTCGTTGATATTAATACTGCAGAGTGAGGATTCCCAAACGATCTAGCCTAATGCAATTTTCTTATGTTAGGATAAACACAACACCTATTAATGCAAGACTTATTAGTGTGTACATGTGGTTGATTGGGACAAACTTTCATAAGGTTAGTCATATTATTTGATTTTACATTGCAGAAGTACACACTGGTAAACAGTTGAAGCAGTGTGTTGTTTAACATGTTTTGTTCTAATGTGTGGACTTCTGACACTTTAAATTTTACTCTGCTTACAACAAATAATTTTACTGTTCTTCTAGGTGAAAATTTTAAATTTCCTAGTATAATGGAGAATGGGATGCTGGAACATACGTACAGAAACCTTCGTAAGCACTTGGATGATTTGGGCTATCGACAGCCATTGCCAGTAGAATCCATTCCCTTGACAGAAAGGCTGCTATCAGACCTGTTACACACAACACAAAGTTTACGTCACTATAAGGAACTGGCACAGAGAAGTTTTGAGGTATGGCAATTTGTCATGTCCAAGTGTAATTACTTGCTTCTGTGGAGACTTGTGGCTTTGATCAGCATATCATTCATATGTAACATTTATATAATAATTAGATAATTTCGTGTTAACAAGATGTTATATCAAGGTTATTTAGTAGGTTCCTGTTTGCATTTGTTATGATAACAAATAACAATAAACTTTTAGTTTTTTGTAGCTACTTTCTCTGTTTTGTGAAGGTGGTGAATCATGCCTTTTTGTTCACATCTGTGTATTCACAAAACCTGTAAGATCAGTAAGAAGCTGGCATAAAATAAAATCATAATGCTATTTTGATGCTGTCTTTGGTTTTAGCCATGTATAGACAAACAAACATGCCACTAAACTCAGTGACAACTATTAAATTATTCTATTAGTTTGGATATTTATAAGTACAAATAATATGAAAGTATGTGCTTGTATTATAGGAATGTAACAATCTTGAATTAGGAGCTGGTCCATACAAGCTTGACAATGCCAGACTTGTTAAGGAGTGTAATGAATTGCATTTGAAACTACTGCAGCAAGAAGAAGATGCTAATAAAACCCAAAAAGGTTAGCTATTAACATCCAGTATATCACATCCATGAATTAATTGTTAAATGCTTCTGAAAATATAGGACTATAAAAATGCAAATATATGCCTGGTAAAAAATTGGTTGCTGGGTTTGTGCAAGACCTTTCTGGTTTTCATCAAGCTTCTAGGAACTCTTAAAGAAAGTTTGTTGGCACTAAGAATGTAAGTATATCTAATGTTCTGTTTGGTGTTCCTGTATGTCACGTAGTGCATATGAACAACTGGTTTATTTAATGAGTTAAACATAAATGTTTAATTCTTGAACTGCTAGCTAGTGTAGATCCCGAAGGTAATATAACAAAAGTTTGACACTGAGCCCTGTAGCACACAGACTTTCTTTCACAAATGTACATAACATGGCCACTGATCTATGCTTATGTTTTGTGAATAATATTAGGTTATTTCATTTTCCCTATATATGGTATATATTCAAGTTCGTATAACAAGATTTTCACATGAGTTTGTCTGTCTCAGAGCTACGTATTGCCTTCAGCACCTTCATTAGAGTTTCTTTTAATGAGATTCAGAAACAAGCATGGAATGCGTATGAAATAATGTGCTAATTACAGCTTTACATGGTTATTTTGTAGGGTTATGGAGAGGATTTTGAATTCTCTTATATTTTTGCCTGGCCAGTCTTATTCGGTAGTAACTGTGTAACATCTGTGCATATTGTTTTAATAGATTTATGGTGAAATCATGTGGTTGGGTGCAAGTAAGTTGTTTCAGGCTCATAAGTGATGTGCTAAAACACAATTATAATGTTCAGAAATAAGAATATATATTTTACATGCTTTTTAGTTGCATGGTCAAGGTAGTAATGTTTTGATACCATGTACCAGCATAAAGTTATTGAATTCCTCAAAGATGTAGTTGAAACACTTAACCTTATTCTTGTTTACTGTCACTGGGCCTGTTAAATACATATATGCATATTTCAAGAGTACATTGTAGAGGTACTGTAGGGTTGTGTTGGATTGACAAGTACAGTACCACACACACATATATATAAATATTTATTATGTCAAGAGTTGTCTTACAGTCTGACAAGTGAGGTTGCGGCTTACTTGACGTTGTTTTGTCATCGGCTGTTGAGTGGTGTTGACTGCGGAGTAGAGCTGTGTTGCCATGTAGTGACGAAGCCTCTGGTCGGCCGTGAACAATGATGAACCACTGGCTATGTGTTTGGTTGGCCGGCGGTGGAGTTGAGGAGGCTGCGACTGGTGCTGAGTGCTGCTGCAGGATGCCCGGCGAGCGGTGGTGTGCCCGGTCCAGGAGGCTACCTGGCCGGGCAGTCGGGCGTCGGGTCTTCTGTCTTGATGAGTCCTTTCTTGATGTGTGTGTTGCTGGTTACTCCTTTCCGAATTAATGAATCTCGTTGGTCCAAATGGGCTCCTTTTATTCCGGTCACCTGCTGTCCAGTCTGTTCTGCCATTGGCTGGTTGGTAGAGCTGGTAGGCATGGCTCGTTGGATGTAGTACGCTTGCTGGGGGCCGTTTTCTTTGGTTGTGGAAGTAGACAGAGAAGGAAGGAGTAAGAGAGTGGTTTGCTCTGGTGGTTAAGCTGCTGTTGTCTTGGTCAGTATGTGTATTGGTGTGCAGACAGAAGAAAGAGAACTGCAATGTGGGTGTCCCCACATCACCCCCCTGCAGAGAAGAGGGCTTAGGTGGTGAACTGGGAAGTGAACTTACGACAGGTGTGCTAGAGCGTTGCGGTGTTGGGTTGTTGTGTTGCTGGTGTCATGCTGGATCCACGCGGCAGAGGCCAACTCCGCAGTCAACACTACTCAACAGCCGACGACAAAATAACGGCTAGTACTTGGCAGACTGTACGACAACTCTTGACATAATAAATATTTATATATATGTGTGGTACTGTAGTTGTCAATCGAACATAACCCTACAGTACCTCCACAACATTATTGATTTTGTTAAAAGAGGTGTGAGTGTTTTGTTTTTGTAGCTATTAATTTATTACTGCTTTTGGTCTAGATTTGAAACTTCAAGTTCGTAAACTAGAAAGTGAAAAATCAGACCTTCAGTTCTTAAGGTCACAACACATAGCAAGAATTAAGGCCTTAGAACAGGAATCTGCCCAAAAGACACGTAAGATATCGCTATTGCAAGGCAGATATCTGCCCACTATTATATCAGGATCAGGTAAGAAACTTTAACTCTTAGTTACAACTAAACAAAGTAATTAATATAATGATGATAAATTATAATAGACACATAGATTACATATGAATATGGAGTGAAGACAGCATACTCAGTCTAGTGACTGGGTTGTGGGTTGGAAAATCTGGGGTTCAATTCCTTGGAGGATCAAACAATTGTTCTTTACTCAAAAATGTCCAGACTTGCTCTGGAGCCCACCCAGCCTCCCGTTCATTGGGTGCTGGGGTTCTTTTCATAGAGGTAAATCAGCCATGACATGAAGCTAACCACTCACCTCCATCAAGTTCTGAGGTTAAGAATGAGAGGAGCAATACCGGTACTTCTCCTGTATGGCTTTATGGCTTACACGGGGACAACTTTACTTTTCATATATGAATCGTAAAGAAATTTAACTCATTAAATTATTGCGCAGTAACTTTCAAGAGTTAATCAAAATACTTGACAGTCATTTTATGGTTTGTGACATATTTACATAGTTAATCTATGGGGAGGAGACAGTATGTGTGCAGTATACCTAAAAATTATCTGTTAACGTCATACTTACGATTATTTTTATTAAAGATATTAGAAATATTTTAAATCCAGTAAGGTGGTTAATAACTGCAGGACATAACACTGTATGTCACTGGGGGCTATATATTCCACTGTTTATTCCATAGACAGCTTGAAATCAGGTTTCTTCTGTAGTTCATTATGAGCCTTATCAATACGTAATATGAATATCTACATCCTTGGATAACTGTACAAATGTATTCAATATTAAGTCATTCAATCCATTTAAAAGTTAATAAACATTTCTGCAGTGCTCACTTTTGCAAACAAAACATCTGTTTCAGATTAAAGAATTTCTATTATATTTTGAAGAAGTTACTTGCACGTTTGTATGTTAACTGATTCCGTGGAGCATATTTCTTCTTGAGAAGACAATAGCTGTTTAACATACCAAGACATACTCCACTTTTCATGGAGTATGGTCACAAGAGCCCATGACTGGATACTATTTGGAGCCAAATAAGTCTTGTCCACACCACCACATCCTGTTTCTTTAATTCATCTGAATAATTTTATGCCGAATGATCCAAAAGCCTTAATATCTGTACAGTGAAATAAAATGTGAACAGTTTCTTGCAGAACAAAATTGGACAGGGTCTGTACCATGACGTTGTACATAAAATTCACCATTCTTTGCTTTTCATTAAGCTTTCTTTTGGCCAGTTTATCCATTTATGGACTTAAGTAAATTATGAAAAGTGAAATTGTCTGTTAGCTTATAGTCAAAGTTACGCATATTGAATTTAAAAAAATTGCAATATTTTAGGTTTAGGTGCAGATGCTTGATCACACACACATAAGATGTCCACATAAGATAGACCTTTTTTGCACTGTAAATAATGCATAATAATTCCATTGTCATCCATACAGCTTATAATAGAAAGGAACTGTAGAAGTCCACCATCAGCTACCATGTCATTCAAATGAAATTAATCATAGTATATTCCCAAAAAATGCACTGCTGCCTTCTAGAGTGTCAAGAATTTTTTAATACACTTTTTTTTTGCCCATCACTGCATCGCATAATCAAGAAAGTGATTCATGACGTACAGATTTCGGGTGTTGAAGTTTTTGCAGCATTGTAGCTGAGGATTCCAATCTTATTTGATACGGTGTGCATCACTGTCCAATTGGAACCCAAAATTGAGAGGAAATGTAGTGTCCTCACCTTCAAGGGTCAAAATGTCAGAAGAATGGAATCCTCAACATTCAGGTAGTTTTTAAAAGTAATGAATTCTTTAAAGACCCAGTATTAAATAAATTATAATAAAGTTTAGTCCGAGTTATGTGTAGTGCGATGGTGTGTGCAAATTTTCATACCTCTAAAGCAAAATTCCTCTAATCTCAGAATCCTGATAATGCAGCATTTGAGGAGAGTAGCTCAATGAGCAGATCTGTTGATTTTTACCATACAGAAGCTTCTAAAGAAAACAGACATATCTCAGGGACATGTTTGTCAAAAAGGTCTTCAAGGGTTTTTGTACATCAACCATTGTGGTATCTCCTGACTTCCTTTCTCCTACTCCATCAAATTCTTCATCTATGAAGACTTCAGAAAACACAAACAGGAATCTGATGACCCTGAACTAGCCGATGAAGGAGATATCCAAATGGAATACACCTCTGATTAATTGTGCAGCCCAAGTACAGAAGCAGTAACAAAAAATTATGTGTAATAACTTGGGTCTGTATAGGTACCACTCTAGAATATTCAATAATTTGGCACCTGTCCAGTCCCACACAAGTCACATTAACCCTTTGACACCTAATGTCAACTATAGTGGTCGTACCGCACCGCTAACCTCTAAAGTTACATTTTATATATCTATTCAACAAATATAGGCACTGAATATTTTTAACATGGTATACACTCTCCATTTTTTTTTCCTTCAAAATGCAGTTTGTTTCATAATTCTAACGTATTTGGTTCCTGTATTTTTGACATTTTATATACAGGATGTGCTAAAATTAAAAAAATAATTCCGGCACCAAAAGGTTAATGGAATTTTGCTGTATGTACAGTATATGCCTACTGTGTCACATGCAGGATTGAACTGTACTCAAAATCTGTTGATTTGATCTGTCTGTAAATAAAACATTGTGCTCAGGTGGCAAAAAAAAAACTTTCTCTGCCAAACCTCAAGCAACATTTGAATTAAATGCACCATTAAAACTGGGAAAATCTTGGCAAGAACAGTATAGTCGTGTACCATCAGAAGCAAAGAAGCCCCACATCGCAGATTTGATGGTATTAGCAGATCAGCGAATTGCTAACCAGAATCAAGAGATGAACGTTCTGAAAGAAGAAAAAGTTCAGCAGTCAGAAACCATTGCCACATTAACAAATAAGGTATACTGCAATATATATTTACATACACATATACATACATAATTCTATTTTGTGTGTGTTCAGCCATCATGATTTAGTGCAGATAATATGAGAAGGAATGCTTCCTTGTATCCATCTTTTGTTTTGTTGATAGATATTAATTGAAGTGTTTTAAAGATTACTGAGACAGCCCTGCTTTTGTTCAAAATCTCTTTTATAAGATGTTTGTTGATTTAGTTTATCACTATTTTAATTCTGTTTATGTGAATTAGCACATGGTTAAACACATTATTTTGTTGACTAATATGCTTAATTTTAATGTTCATTGTACAAGTTTTTATGATTATTTCATTATGAATTATTTGATTAAATATTCTGTTTCAGTGTTGTTATTTATTATATTTGGTTTTGTTTGCCTGATATAAATTATTGGTATTGGTCTCAATGGAATATTCAAGTAATATTTTCTGTATGTAGCTAAATGCACGAGAGAGAGAAATTCAGCGTCTCACGGGTATGTTGGAAGGCGGTCGACCATTGGCTGCAATCAGGAGGGACTGCAGCTGCACTTGTAAAGATAAGCTGCATAAACTGAACTCTCTGGCTAAAGAAACTGAAATGCTTGGCCTTAAAAACAAAGAACTGGAGCAAAAAGTCAAAGGTAGGAGAGAATTCAAAATTTAATAGAAGAAACTGAATGAGAGTGATAAGGGATGAGCATCATGATGCTCTCTTTTAAAACATACAAAAAGTTTAGGATATTTGGTGGTCTTTTTCAGAGAGTTTGAAATTTGATAACCCAGTCAGATCTGTGTGCAAATTTTTCTGATCAGAGATTGAAACCTTAATCTGTGCCAGATATTAAATTTTGGGAATGTAATGAATACCAAATGCAAATCAACCCCAATGGTTTGGAAAATTTATTGTGCTGTAGTTCCCACTTGGCATTCCTCACTGTCTTGATCATTTAGTAACAGGGACCAGTGAATCTGTCCCATGCTTTCACGTACTACAGAAATGGAATATGTGCCCTTGGCAAGAGACAAACAGTAACACTAGAAGAATGTCACCTTGAAAGCAGTTAATGAAACAGTTTGGTTTAGGAATGATTGAGAATGAAAAATTATTCTTACAGTTTCAAATTGAATTCGCATCCTCTTCTTTCAAGATGGATGTACTAATCACATGTGGCAAATAATAGTTTTTATTTGGTTAACAGTTGGTATTGATTTCAGATGCAGTTTCAAGTCAACGTGAAGCAGAGGAGCGAGCAGGAATGCTATCTAAAGATAACAGACAACTCGAAAAGGAGTTACATGATGTTGATCAGATGGCACTGGCAGTTGAAGCTGAGTATAATTCTACTGTTAAAGAGAGCTCAGCAAGAGCAGAGAAATATCAGGTAAGAATTAAATTGTTCATGGAGAACATTATACCATAGAATCTCGATTGTGTGAGGTGAATGTTGAAAGGTTAAAGGTTGTCTCCAATTGCTGAAAAGCTCAGAGTTCATAGATTATGACAATTTAGAATGTTTAATTACATATATATGATATTCATTGGTAAAGGTAAAAAAGATAAAGTGATCCCGTTACAGGCCCGGTGTGGCCCAGAGGGTGGGTAGAGGTATAGCTCTACTCTTCCATGACCGTGGCACTAGAAGGGGGTGAGTGGTCAGCAGCACGCCCCGGCCACACTTTAACCCTGGGAAAGACCCAGTACCCATTTTACAGAAGGCTGGGTGGGCCCCAGGGCTGCTCTGGACAGGCGGAAAATCTCATCCCCGCCGGGATTCGATCCCGGACAGTCCAGCCCGTAGTCAGTCACTATACCAACTGAGCTAACCGGCCCACATGATATTCATTGGTAGGGTACGTTAAATCACATAACGGTACACAAGAATTCGCAAAGAGAATGGCTAAAAGGAGGTGCAGTAATTTAGGTTACATCATCCTGTTTTGCTAGTTAGTTATTGGTGATTTAAGTTCACACAAACACAACATTTGAGCACTATACATTCATTTATTTACTTCCCTATTACATAGTTTGGTTCTTCCATTCAACGATCATCAGACAGAAAACATAAGGACATAAATGGAAATTGTGGTATGGAAGAGGCCTCTTCTGTAGCATAATTTCCATTTATGTACTTGTGTTTTCTGCCTAATGATGGAAGGACCGAAACATTGTAACGGTCTGTATTATTAGCCCGGCTTCGATTACAATAATTTTTAAGTTCGTCGTAAGCACATTTCCTTCTCAGGGAATATACAGGGGGAATAGAAGCAGCTTACTTTTTCTGTAACTCTACTCACTGAAAATCTTGCAGCTGACTGACTGACTGACTCCTTATTTGTTGAAATTCTACAACTGACTGGATGAATCTGCATGCTCATTCCCTTCTATATGTCTCTCCTCCTTGTCAAAGAACAGCCACTTTAGGAAAAACCCAAAATAAAATGAACACCTCTGCACAGCTGGCCACTGCTTTAAGCAAAAGAATACAAACCTTATATGAAAAAGAGATGCATGAGCACCCTATCCATATGTCTCTCCCCCTCTGTCAAAGAAACAAGCTACTGCAGAGAAAACCCAAATGAAAACATATCCTGTAAACAGTGAACACCTGTGTACAGCTGACTACTGCTATAAGCAAAAGAATACAAACCTTATATAGAAAAGAGATGCTTCAGCACTCTATCCATATAACCAAACAGGTGCACGTGTCCAAACTAAATTATAAAACTTTACCTTCCCTTTTCAATGTAAACCAGCCAATCCCAGATGACCAGTTTGTCTTCTCATCTTTTTGATTGCCTAGTCTGAGATTTGAACTATGGACCCTGGCCAGGTACAACATGTTGTAGGACAGTAAATAAATGAAAATACATTGCTCAGATGTTGTGTTTGTATAGACTTAAATCACTAGCAGAAGTACAGTAATGTATGAAAGACACTTGCGCACAGAAATATGCACATCAACTAATTCTGTATCCAGCATAGAAACGACCCTGGCTGCAATGTGTTGTCTCAGATGAAAAAGAACCTCAAACAGTTGGGAGTCAGGGGAGTTAGAGAATCAAGACTACACTGTACATGTCTCAAGGCAGAAGAAAATTGCACTCTGTTGTTGCAGGAAATGCTTGTAATGTATTGCTTCTATGTAATTTTATACACAGTATGTAAAATTTTTTAATCTTCCCTGCTAGAAACGAATGAAAAACAATCTGAAGCAGGTCCATGACTTAGAGCTGGAGGTACTGGAGTTGAAACGAAATAACCAGGAACTCCAAGCAAGTATGGAAAGTTTGAAACTTGAAAAGCACCATCTGCAGAGGAAACTGGAAACTGCACTAGATGAGAAAAAGAAACATTTAAATCGCATCAATGAACTTAACATTATTGGTACGTGAGTAATCTAATGTTATTTCTGTGTTGTTATTTAATGTTTTATATAATTGCTCTAGAGGTAAATAACTACATTCAACCAAAGTGACACAAACGTCCACCATTTCCAGTTTTTAGGTTTTTGGGTTATGGCATTAAATAGCCTGGTAAGTGGGTGCCAGCACGTTAGAGGAACATGGTGCCTCCATCTTGAGGGCTGCAGTGGTCTTCCAGTCCCATAATCAAGATTATAATATGAATATTTACCACTGTGGAAGCTTCAGATATAACACTTTTTGTGAGTGCGTGCCATGAAATAAACATACATGTAACTGTACTATCGTTTTCATGTGGCAATATCGCAAACATGCCTCTCATTTTAAATGCTTGCATGTTTAACCATATATCAATAAACAGTTAAATGTAGACCTTCACCTTTTCAGAACTTGGCCTCAACAAAGAGATTGAAAGCAAGATTCAAACAACAACTTTACAACAGCGCAAAATAGCGGAGCTTGAAAGTCAGCTGGGATCTAGAGTGACTCATCCTGATGCAGAACCTGGAAGGACCCAGAAGAAGACGGACCCAGAGAAGAGGCCAAAAATTAAAAGTCCAACGAGGGCTAAAGGTGTTATTGTTCCCAAGCGTACTTCTCCAGAGTCCCATGTCGAAGTAAGATTCAGTTTATTGCTGTTTGATATTGATTATACTCATGTAAAACTATTATAGATGCACAAGTCCTCAAATTTTCAAACTTTGTCTTGAATTTTGCCATAAGTGTGACTTAAAACATAAACTTTTTGTTCCATTACATATGATCTCCATAAATCCTTTTTCATATTTGGACCCAGTACTGTGTTCTGTTAGTGTTGGTCTGTTACTTCATTCCACATGTGTGAACTGTTTGATATCTTACTTACTTACTTCATGGTGCAGAGTCCTTCTTGAGAAGCTAACTGGTTTGCAGCTAGTCAAGAAACTCCCCGCATTTCACTGAACCCGAAGGTTCATTACCACACTCACAAGTGTCTGCCACCTGTCTCTATCTTGGGCCAGCCCAATCCAATCCATATACCCACATCCCACCTCCCGGAGATCCATCCTAATATTATCCACCCATCTATGCCTAGACCTCACCAGTGGTCTCTTTCCCTCCGGTTTCCCCACCAAGACCCTATACACCCCCCTCTCCTCACCCATATGCACCACATGCCCAGCCCATCTCATTCTTCTCGATTTTATCACCCGCACAATATTGG
>Ga0123352_10011227_pt1 | contig 14108 bp, 9 predicted proteins | sample TergutLab28metaG_FD_89700 | JGI IMG/M metagenome (GOLD analysis project Ga0123352, IMG submission 89700) | Labiotermes labralis P1 segment gut microbial communities from Petit-Saut dam, French Guiana - Lab288 P1 | ecosystem: Host-associated > Arthropoda: Insects > Digestive system > Gut ...
CTTGTGAGTACGGTAATGAACCTTCGGGTTCCATGAAATGCGGGGAATTTCTTGACTAGCTGCAAACCAGTTAGCTTCTCAAGAAGGACTCTGCACCATGGAGTAAGTAAGTAAGTAAGTGTTTTTAAATGACGTAAAAAAATAAAAAAAAACTTTGAGTGGTCATATATAAAAATAAATTGAAAAAAACATTGGTAGGCAGTAAATTTTCAATGTGTGGTACATACTGCCCAACATACTGCCCAAAAATGGTTTTTTAATAGATTTTTACTTAAATTACCCTTCAACCTTTCAAATTTACATTTATCTTTTAAAACTCCTATTTTAATTGTTTCTAGTATTTGTAATGCATTCTGTAAAGGGTGACAACTCGCACCTATTTGTTAGCTGTGGTTTTTCCTGAAAGTTCTTAAAGAAAAGGTCTGATGATGGCTTATGTTAAGCCTAAACTAGTTACGTATATAAAAATTAAAATTGCCTCTATTTATGTGTGACGGTATACTGTAAACAATACGCTCTATGGGTAGCACAATGGGGACGAATTCATCCTATCATAATAAAGAGGTTCATTCTTGTCACAGGAAAGGTCAGTCTAAGTCTCACAGGAACCATCCTGTAAAAGCCATGTTTCTATCAAAAATCTGTGTTTCTGCCTTTTTTAAATCAACGTATCCACGGCAAAAGCTGCAGTCAACAAGAAGCGGGCTCTTTTTACTAGCACAGTGGATTTAATATTGAGGAAGAAACTAGTGAAATGCTACATGTGGAGTATAGCTTTATATTGTGATGAAAGGTGGACGCTTGGGGCAGTAGATCAGAAACACCTGTAAAGTTTTGAAATGTGGTGCTGGAGAAGGATGGAGAACATCAGTTGGATCGACCATGTGAGAAATGAAGGAGTATTACTTGGAGTCGAGGAGCAGAGGAATATTCTACATGAAATAAGTAAACGGAAGGCTAACTGGATTGGTCACATTTTGCGTAGAAACTGCCTTCTACTCGTACAACAGGTTATTGAAGGAAAGATAAGGGGAATGGGCGGTACAAGTGACAGGAAGATGAGGAAGAAGATGTAGAAAGCTACTAGATGACCTTAAGGATGGGAGAGGATACTCTTATTTGAAGGAGGAAGCCCTAGATCGCACTATGTGGAGAGCTGGCTTTGGAAGAGGCTTTGGACCTGTCCTAAGACAGCACTAATTGAATGAAAGTGTCTTCGTTGCCTGAAGAATAAACAGATCTTCTCTGACCATTTTTTTATTATTTACCCCCATGGCACCGAAATCGGATCATCTTGCGCGTTCAAAAAGTTGCTGATTTGAGTGTTATTGCACCCTTAACGTACGTTGCGATATTTGTAACAAAAGCAACAATATCTAGGGAAAAGGACGCATGCGTCATCCAGTAAACCACAAACAAGCACATTTATCAAGAAGCATTAGCACTTACCTTCATTTTCCTCGCTGTGCACAGAATCTGCTGACATTCTGTACTGGCACTGGCAGTAGAATCAAGAGGGCGGGGAAGCGGCTGAAACACTTCAAGCATCCCCTACCGCTTCATTAGAGATGCGTCATAAACTGGGCCTGAAAGACAAGCAACACACCTGTCTTCGTAAATGTGCACAAATTATCCAAAATCGGCCCATTAAAAGCTGGAACCAGTTGCCTGTAGGCTTACTAGCGGCCTTCCCCTGTAAACTAAACGGTATTAGAAAGAGGGTTAAGGATGTAGTTACTAGCAAAGGGAATTGAAGTAGGGATTTAGTGTAAACAAGTGAAGTAAAGTGACGTGACATGAAGTGATGTGAAGTGAAACGATGTGATTTAAGTGAAGTGATTTTGCTTTGAAGTGAAATGCAGTGAAGTGAGCTACGGCGAAGTTCTTGGGGACAAAAGTACCATGTGCATTAAGGTGACCTTATACTGAGGGTACTTGAATGTATTGTGACTATTTCATTTGGTGTGTATCTTGTACTGTGGTTTTTTTAAACTTGTTTCTAATGTGTGAGTGTGAGTGTGTTTTGTAATGTGTGGGTGTTTTGGTAATATGTGTACTTGTATTTACTGTGTTGTGTATTGTTGTACTGTGTTTTTGTATTGTTTCTTTTATGTATATTTTATTTGTTTTGTTTGTACTACTGTAACGACTACTGCCACCAGGTGAAACCTCAATTGCTGTAAGTAAGTCAGTAAGTAAGTAAGTAAATAATAATAATTCACGAGAAAGTGATACCTCCATCAAATGGCAAATTTTTTTGCTAATCAGCATTGATGGCGAGGATAGCAGATTCCTACGATACGTCGGTAAACTTCCATAGATTACACAGTGACATATCTCAGACGAAAGACACTGTATGACCACCATTTCGATAACCTAAAATCACACACAATCTATCTGTTGTTAATTCTACGAATGTTGAAGTGGTTTACGGTCCCGTCCAAGGGATGCTCAGACTTCGCCTTCACTAAACCACCACTGTTCAGCCGTGACCTCTGCAGCTCCATTTTCCTTACATCTCCTCAAAATCTGGGGCCACAAAGCTGAGCCCCGAACTATAACAACATTCGATTGTCCTCGGCTACAATACTGGAGCGCTGTTTACGATTTCATATTTTACCTTAGGTGGCTTTCATCTAAAGATGTGAATGTTCACATAATTTTATTTCTACGATTCGCCAAATATTATTAAAATGCCAAAATCAATGGGCACGTAACGGATGGGACAAATGACATGCATGGGAAAGGAAGTGAAATATACGTATAGAGGTTTCTGGTGAGATAACCTGAAGAAAAGTGGTGACTTAGAAGGCGTAGCCGCAGATAGAACGATAATATTAAAATGGATCTTAAGAAAATGTTTGGAAGGATGTAAGCCGGATTTATCTGGCTTAGTGTAGGTACAATCTGCGGCTTTTTATGCACAAAGTAGTGAAAATGCAGGTTCCAGAAAGGCGGAAATTTATTGGCTAACTTGGCAATTAAGTACAAGCAGCATAGGAGGAAGCCTGCTCCATGTAGTTAATTAACTAGATGGTTAATCACAAGTGCCATAATTCGCAATATCAGAGTTTAGACCACACAATCTGGTGCGAATCCATTATTCTTGGAATACGTTTACAATTGGTTTATAATGGCACCTTTGCTCCTGTGAACTTATACCGCTGTATGGCTGTAGGATTTAGATCCACTCTAAGGATGTGGCTGTAAGTAGCCACGTTCTATACGGCACTTAGAGCACCGAAGGTGGTGGTATAAAGGCTAGGGTCCCAGACACAGACAGAATTAGCTCCGGTGTGCTTCTTTTCTTACGCTTTCTCTGTCTTTAGACCAGACACAAAGAAACTCCTCACTTCTGAAATCAAATACCACAAGCACTTCCTTTAAACAGCTTGAATCCTCAGACAAGGGGTGTCCAGAAGAATCTCTCCGAAATGAAAATAATATGGCACTTCAGGCTGATAAAAAGTAAGGTAAAGTGCACCCTTGTACATGCACTGACGCTCTGTACAGGCCGTACGGCCCATAGGGGGAGTAGAGGTACAGCTCTACTCTTTCTTGACCACGGCACTAGAAGCTGTGAGGAGTCAGTGTCACGCCCCGGCCGCTCTTTACCCGCGGGAAAGAACCGGTACCAATTGTACAGGAGGCTGAGTGGGCCCCAGGGCCGGTCTGGACAAGCGCGGAAAATCTCGCCCCCACCGGGATTCGATCACCGGACCATCCAGCCCGTAGCCAGTCCCTATACTGTCTACGCTACAGTTCAGGCTGATACAACCACAATATTTAGTGGTAGTAATTAGTGGAAGTAAAGTGCTGGAAGCGTTATGTCTTTCCCAGTACATCACGAAATGTGTACAGTACCCTAAGCCTAATCGCGTGCTACGTCACCGCCGTTGCTGCCATCTCACATAGGACGTGTGTGAAATCGTCACAGCACTAATACGTGTAGGTGTCACTTGCTTAATTAATCACCGCGCCTTGCAGTCATATGGGATACAGCTCCACACATTCTGAATCTCGGAACAAGATGGGCTGAATAGTAAGCTAGCAATGCACTTTAAGATTTATACGAGTATATCACTGAAAGGAATAACCACATTGCACATTGTACAGAAGGTTGGGGTGTGCCAGCCCCGGTCTAGAAGTTCATTACTATGATTATTATTATTATTATTATTATTATTATTGCTATATCCTGCCACAGGCCTTTTCTCGTGGTACTTCTCTCGAACCAACAGTGATCCCCTCCCCTCAAGCTTCACGGTTCACATTGCTGTACTTTCTGTATTTCGTAATGTTCCAAGCGCAGCTGTCTTTTGTATTGAATCTATTGAATAACGTTTCCCTGGTATGGCTTCAAAATTTTTCTTCAGACTTTCTGTTACTATTCCGGTTGCCCCAGTTATTACCAGTATAATCATACATTTTCCATTCATATTCCACATTCGTCGTACCTCTATACATAAGCTCTTGTATTTTAGTTTCTTCTCTGCTTCCTTATGCGTGATTTTCCTGTCCGCTGGTATTGCCACATCTATCAGTATGCATGTTTAATTTATTATTATTATTATTAACTTCCTCATCATCATCATCTCCTTTATGCAGGGTATTTATACTTATATGCCTGTGATAAACTATGTCCCTAGGGAATACAGTGTTGCAGCTATTCTGTTGTTACTATTCATGGTGCTTATATCGTTAGTTTCAGGGTTGAATCTATTGTGCTTTTACATTAGTACTTTCCGAAGTATGTGTGCAGTGCCCAATATGGCTGTTTGCTGTAGTTCCTTGACTTCATGTTTTCCTGGTATGTTGCTCACGTATTTTCTAAATGACTTTGAATTAGTCCCAGTCGCCCCTATTATTACTGATATTACCTTTGTTTTTACATTCCACATGCACTGTATTATTATCATTACTATTATTATTATTATTATTATTATTGCGATCAAATTCTTTCAACGCTCCGGACCACTTAGCGATCGACACCGGAGCTGTAGGGGTTTTGCAGCAGAGAAGAATCTTTCGAACTTGCCGGAAATCGAAAAGAGGGGTGAGATAATGTAGGAGACTAAAGAAATTGTCAAGAAGAGCTGCATACTTTGTACTGTTCAGCAAATGGTACTAGGGTGAAGAAAATACGGAGGATGTGAAGAATGGGCTTAATGCACGCATGACAAGGAAGAGAAATGCGCAGAAATTTCTTGGTCGGACGAACAATAGGAAATTTACAACCTATAGGATTTACTAAAATATCGGAATAGGTTCCGAAGAAACACAATTTTAAGTTTAGATCTTCTGGGATATTACGCAGAGTAGACTGGTAGATAGTTACAATTCCAAAAGAGAAAAATCTCATCTACACCATGGCGGAAGCGTGAAATCACGCCGAATTTGAAGTTGTAGACTGGATTCACTCTTTCCTTTAGTTGGCCAAGATGTGTATTCCTGTGGACTGAAGCTTACATTGTGTAGAGTGTTGAGGGTACGAAAAGGAAAGAAATTGACATTTTTAGTCAAGAGGCATATGTTGATTACTGTGTGTGTACGTCACTGAGTGGTCAGCCAGAACACACACAAACACACACACACACACATTTAACTGCATTCCTATTTGATTCCCAGCACTGCTACAACCACCAATACATAATTCGATTTCCCGTCGGGAATGCTGTTTGCTATAATATGTCACGTCCTGATAGTTGTGGTTTATTACGGAAGCTTGCAACATCGAGTGGACCGAGGGTAGCGTCACCGATAAAGTGACCTAACGTTCATGTAGACAGTTAAGTGGACAGTGTGCCTGAATGAGTGAGTATCAAGTGCCTAAGGGCGTTGTTCATAACACGTATCTTTTTAAACGACATTTATCCACAATGCAAAAGATAAACGCACACAAAAAAACGCCTCGATATTAATACTCAGATATATATATTAATAATATTAATAATTGTCCAACGAGATACAACACGAAGCAATCTATTTATTATTCTGCAAGTTCACTCTACCTCCCTCCAACGTGGCCACGTTAACTTGGCCAAGCTGGAGGGAGGTAGCCGCAAAAAAAAATATGACCAGTACCGGAAGCTGTAGTTACAGTTTTGTGTACTCCTGATGATGGGTGTTGTTGACACCCGAAATATGTAGAGTGAACTTGCAGAATAATAAATAGACTGCTTTGTATTTCGTCTCGTTGGACAGTTATTAATATAGATCAGCGATGCACGGAACCATAAACATAAAATTCGGATATATGCTTAGGAATTTGATATGTTGCATGTTCCGTGCATGAATTAGATGAACCAAATTCATTAAAAAGACTAACAAATAGACTTTGGTTTTATGAATGTAATTTTATTATAAAATGACCACGACATGTTTCGGCCACTCGCTTGGCCATCTTCAGGGTTGTAAGTGCAAGAATACAAATATATCTGCAGTATGTTCGGATCACTCTACGGCTAAAATCATATAGTTTTGGGAGTGACCCCGAAGCACTTTAGATATATTTGTATCCTTGCATTTATCACCCTGAAGATGGCCAGATGAATGGCCAAAACATTCGATGTCACCATCGACATGTTTCGACTATGTAATAAGATTACACTCATAAAACCAAAATGCTTTTGTTTTTCTTTTCAGTAAATTTTATACATGTTTAGGAATTGCAGACGATGATCTCACTGGATCAAGACACAAGTGAAGGTTCAGAATTATACCCACCGCCACAATAATCGGAGGCGTGGTGGAGTGTAGGTATACGTGAGCCATGCATTGCCTAACTCAGCATCAGATGGAGGACAGTGGTCAGTTTAACGCTCCAGCCGTTCTAATCCCAATGCCCACCGAATATGAGGATATGCGGAAACCACAGCCAGTCTGGTTTGTGTAAAGCACAGAAAAATCTCTTGCCTCTGCCCAGACTGGAACCACGAAATCCGGCTGTTCAGTTCGTAGCCAGTAACTATACTGACTGAGCTACCCTGATTCTTCGGTGAATGGAGGTGAGTGGAAATCACAATGATGACAGAAAGATTCACTCTATTGAGCAACTACTTCCTCGAAAGTTAAACTAATGAATTAACTAGCTCCATGCAGGCGATTCCTTCCTAAGAAGCTAGCCGGTTCTTAGCTAGTCAAGAAACTCCCCATGTTATATTATATTATATTATATTATATTATATTATATTATATTATATTATATTATATTATATTATATTATATTAATTACCGCATTCGCAAGTGCCCACCACCTGTCCCTATTCTGAGCCAGATCAATCCAGTCCAAGCCTCCCATCCCAATGCCTGAAGGCCTATCTTTATAGCATCCTCCAATTTTTGCCTAGGTCTTCCAGGTAATTCTCTACCTCAGGTCTCCCAACCAAAACCCTATATGCACCTCTCCTGGTCCCATACGTGCTACATGCACCGCCCATCACATTCTTCTGCATTTGATCACCCGAATAACATTTGGTGAGGAGTACAGATCATTACGCTCCTCGTTACGTAGTTTTCTCCACTCCCCTGCTACCTCGTCCCCGTTACACCCAAATATCTTCCTCAGCACCCTACTCTCGAACCCTCAGCCTATATTCCTCCCTCAGTGAGAAAGACCAAGTTTCACACCCATACAAAACAAATGATAAAATAGCAGTTCCTCGAAAAGTAATAATCGTTTTATTAGTGAGGAAAAAACCTGCATTTCATAGAACCCCACTGTTCATTATGTGTTCACAAAACCCCGTTACCGGACAAGGTGGACCAAAACCTCTTTGATAAATTTAATGATATATGAAAAGACAGACAGGCATAAAGGACATGAAAGCACTTTCGTTCTACGAAGAAAAACTTCAGCTTCTCTATGGCTGTTCAATATGAGCTTCTGTCCCGAACAGAATCTTAATTTCTCCAAAATTTGCGTAGCCCATCACGGATCACGGCATTCCTTGTCTCTGTGATAACGTAAAATGGCCTGATGCAATATTACCATTATCACAATGACACTACCATGATTTCTGAACTAGAAGGTGCCAATACACAGATCCGTGCCTATCTGGACGCAATGTTTCCTGGCCGTAGGGTCCAGACGTGGCGAACGTCGATGCCAACAGCCGTCCGAGAGCTGCAGCAGCGCAATAAACGTGGTGGACGGAGATATGGAGCAACGAATACGGGAAGGATTAACTTGTCGTTGGGGCAACTGCAGGGTAACGAAGACAGCTCACACTGAAATCCAGCAGGTAAATTTGTAGTGTTGACTCATAATGTGTAGATTGCTTTATGTCACTGCGGCTTTTCAGTCTTTTTTTTCCAAAATATTTCATTAAATCTGTCAAGTAAATTCTGGTCAACTCTGTATTTTAACACCATCCTACCATCTACATCTAGGTCTCTTCTCTTGATGGTTTGCTACAGTAATTTCCTATGTACTAGCCGCATTCCCCATGCAGCCTCCTTGGATTGCTCACCCTACTTATATCGTGCGAACGGTAAAATAACGTTCACCCCAGAACAGGCCATGAAGGCCCAGAGAGGGAGTACAGGTATAGCTCTACTCTTTCTTTAGCCTCGGCATTAGAAGGGGGTTGGTGGTCAACGGCACGCCCTGGTCCCTTTACCGCCTGGGAAGAGACCCGTTATCCATTTTACAGGAATATCGGTGGGCCCCACGGCCGGTCTTGACAGGTGCGGATAGTCTCGCCCCCACCAGGATTCGATCCCCGGACCGTCCAGTCCGTAGCGTGTCGCTATACTTTATCTCAGCCCATATCGGGTGAAAGGTACGAATTATAAATTTCCTTCGTGTGATTTTTTCTATACCCTCGTTACTATCTCTCTCTGAGACCAAACAGTAGGCGTCTCTCTACACCTAGACGTTAGACACGTCATCGCTCTCCCGCTGGATTACCAACAATTTTACACCATCACAAAACTGAGGGCTAGACAGCAGCTTCATCTTGCAAATTTGCAGCGATATAAATTAAAATACGATAAGGTAAGGCCGTTTTCCTTTCTAAGCAGTACGATATTAACCCTTTACCGACAAAGCGCAGATTTATTTACAGACCCAGTCCGTACCGCGCTGTAAACATTTTTCGTTTCGGTCATAAAAACCAATCAGTTTATGCTGTAAGCAACACAAGTCGCTGTTTGTTCTCAGATAAATACAACACACATCAATACAGTGTGGGCACAGCGTACAGTTGTTGAATGTTAAACCTGTTGGTGCATCACGTAACCAGTAGGCCTTAAAAGGTTAAGGCGCCAAGGAACCGCGAATGTAAGAATCTATACATTCTAGAGCTCAGAGCTGTTGGAAGAAGCCATCTGCACTGTGCAGCAGATTTGGGCTGGGTAAATCCGTCGCCAACTGAATTTGAGGCAAGTTAAATTACCCGTGTGTGTGTGTTGTGTGTGTGTGTGTGTGTGTGCGTGCGGGTGTGCGTGTGCGTTTACGTGAGCGTGTGCGTGTGCGTGTGTGTGGGTGTGTAAATGCTGCCATCATGGCACATGGAGGGGCGTGAATATAAGGTCTACACATTTGTAATCTCGATACTTGTTTGCTATGAAATGTCAGATTCACATACCCAGTGTTTTGCTTACAGCAAAATATCCCCGCGTACAAACTGATACTGTACGAGGCAGGGCGAGAAGCAAAAGCCAGTAGCGAAGAGGAAGTTGCACGTTGGATTATTTGGTTCCTGCATGTGTTCCTTCGGCTCGCACTGAAAGAAAAGACCGCAAGGCTGCGGACACTGGATCTGTTTTTGTTCTCAGTTGAAAAGGTGAGGAAGCATCTACTTAGCTGCGTCCGGGAGAAAGTGACAAAGACCAGACCTTTCTATCAGTCACAACTGAGTAGATGCCTCCCCCCCCCCCTCCTGTCACCTGAGGACACGAAAGGATCCAGTTTCCGCAACGTTGCGTTCTTTTCTGAACACTACATGACAGGCAAAATGCAGAAATTGAGTACGGACAGAGAAATGATCCCCGTGGGCAGGAAAAGAGGGTGGGGGCGTGGCTATAAGAGGGTCTACAGCACTGCTACTGGTAGAAACTACAGACTGTTCTTTTACTTTAAGGGAGCTGATCCCGCAGTCACAGAAATAACTAAAAAACGAATGATTATTCAAATCAACTATATTTTATCAGAACCACTCTACATGTTTCATCATCAGGTGAACACAGATTTTGGAAGTTATAGGCAGTGAAACCTGTACTGTAACATTTTAGTCTCATCATACGTGGGATCCTACATTACAAAATGAATGTTACAATGAAATTGTAATATGTAAATATGCCGCTGGTGAAAATAAATGAGACAAGATAAGAATTAAAATCTTTTGATAAAATTTTCTATTCTTTTTTTAAATTTAGGATCGAACAGACTAAGAAACTAAACATGGATTCTGTTTGTATGTTCTGCATGAGATGCATATGCTTTATTTCCTTTACTTCCTCACCACGCCGAGTTACTGTAAACCTGCAGACTCCATATCTAACTTCTTGGCCTATTCCACCTTAAATTTTAACAAAATGTTTTAATTCTAATCTTGTCCCATTTATTTTACCACTCACATGTTTACTTATCACAATTTTACTGTAACATTTATTTTGTAACGTCGGATCCCACAGGTGCTGATACTGAAACGTTACAATAGGAGATGCACTGCCTGTAAATTTCCAGTTTGTATACATCTGATTATGGATCGACTGATCCGCAACATGTAGTGCAGTTCCGATCAAATATAGTCGTGTTGATTGCTCGTTATTTTCGTTACAGACTGTTCCATTACTGCACACAGAAAAGATCAAGAACTTCGCGTAGCATGTAGTGAGAGAGAGAGAGTGCACTGTGCGACTGCTGGCAGGGCGGACAGTAGCTTACCGTCATTCAACAGGAAATCTTGCGCACACGCAACTGTCTCATTCCTGGCAAGGATCATCCCTTGGACTGATTGACTGGCTGACTGAATGACTGAATGAATGACTTACTCTATGGAGCTGAGTCCATCTTCATAAGCTACCCTGTTCTCAGAGAGTCAAGAAATTCCCCGCCTTTTATGAAACCCGAAGTTTCATTACCGCATTTACAAGTGCCCGTCATGTCCCCATCCTGAGCCAGAAAAATCCAGTCCATGCTACTCATCCCACTTCCTGAAGATCTATCTTAATATTATTATTATCCCATCTACGCTTGGGTCTTCCAAGTGGTCTCCTACCCTCAGGTTTCCGCACCAAAACCTTGCATGCACCTCTCCTCTCCCCATACTTGCTACATGCCCCAACCATCTCATTCTCGATTTTATCATCCGAATAATATTCGGTGAGGAGTGAACATAATTAAACTCCTCATTATGTAGTTTTCCCCACTCCCCTGTTACTTCGTCCCTCTTAGGCCCAATATCCTTCTCAGAACCCTATTCTCAAACACTCTCTGCCTACGTACCTCTCTCAATACGAGCGACCTAGTTTCACACCCATACAAAACAACAGACAAAATTAAAGTTTTGTATATTTCTCATTTTAAGACGTTTCAACGAGATACTATCATCAACATACGTAGGTCTTCATGTAAATGCCCGTTATTATTGTCAGATTTTAACGAACATTTAAGCCGCTAAACACATTTTCGAAAAATGCTCAAATATGAAATTTCATGAAAATCCATCCAGTGGAGCCGAGTTGTTCCGTGAGGACGGACGGACATACGGATGGGCGTGATAAAGATGTCTGTTCCGTTTCGTAATTTTGCGAACACGTCTAGAAGTGCTCAGTTAGTAACCTTTCACGCGGACATAACCATTTGACTGAAGAAGAAAAATGTTGTGGTAAAGGGCCGGTTACCGTGTGAATCGAGACGTGTACTGCGGTGTACTGCGAATCAGAACCAACACTTCAGGGCCGAACAGCCTCTGATTTCAAAATATTGTGTATTCACCACCGCCTTTCACTTTCTTTAGGGAACTAGAGCAAAACACATAGGCCAGTCTCTCTCCGCGTGTACTGTTTCAACTCACCATTGCCTATACATACGGCACCCCAACTCTCAGAATCAGGTCAGCTGTGTGAAGCTGGAGGAGGGGTAAAAGGACGCATCTTCGTGAAACGTTAAAAATTCAACGTGTTATTGATTTCTTTATCTACCGCTCTGCCATTTTACAGCACAGCTTCAGCTTCTCAATAAATTTCCCCTGAGGAAGTGCCAACATCCACTGTCCTACCGACAGTCAAGGTCATTGTGTCATCGATTCTACTTCGTTACCCTAGGTCCCGTGTTCGAAACTCTGCTCCTTCCTCCTGCTCTATGTCTTTCGCAGTTGTAAACGTCTGAAGCAGGTATGTTGTTAATTACTGCACGTACGTGATACCGGTATTGTAACTCACCGCTGTGCAAATCCTTATTGAGAGGACACTGGTGTTAACAAATTGGTTGACTGCTGCCCACCAGAAACAGATACAACTGATGCTAAACGCAAAGTGTTCGTTATGCATGTCATACAATAGAAATGTAGTGGCGACAATAAATGTTTGTGTGTAAAAAAGAAACATATAGAATTTCCTTTCAGGAAAACGGTGAACAAAACGCAGAAACACAATTATATCCCTCTGCGCATAACCCACGGTCACCTAACGTAGTAACGAAACTACGGGATGGACGACAGAGAAATCTTGTTGGAAACCCGACCGGAATGGCAGACTGTCTCTTCTCCAAAGCGTCCCCAAAAGATAAGGCCCACCCAGCCTCATGTTCAATGGGTATTGGGGGTTCTTTCCTTGAGGGTAAAGTGACCGGAGCGTGAAGTTTACCGACCGCTTCCAGGTAGTGCTGAGATTAAGAATGCCTGGATTTATATCTCCACTCACCCATACGTCTTCATGGTGCTGTGCTTAATGAAGTACAGGGAAAATTGTCCAATAAACCCACCGGTCTCCTAGTGAATGTACGTGACGGGTTTATTTCCAGAGAATAAAGCAATGAGGGGGGGGGGGGAAGAGTAAAGCTGACCATTCCGTCTAGCGCCGACGTAAACAATGAGTCGATCAGTACGTCTGTTCCCTCTATATGACTTCATGGTGTGCACAAGGAAAGCTTTGCCTTAAAGCATGGATCTTCAACTCGGTAAAAAGGAAACATTCACCCTAGAACAGGTCACGACGGCCCAAAAGGGCGAGTAGAGGTATAGCTCTACTCTTTACAAAAATAAATTTGAGAAAATAGTGCATCTCGTTGGCTTTATTATAAGAATCTTTCTTCAACCTCGGCGCTAGAAGGGGCTGGGTGGTCAGCACCACGCCTGCGCAGCTTTACCCGAGGGAAATAGGCCCGGTATCCACTGTATAAGGAGGCTGTGTGGACCCCAGGGCTGGTCTGAACGGGTGCGGAAAAGCTCGCAACCACCGGGATTCGATGCCCGGACCGTCCAGCCCGTAACGAGTCGATATTCCGACTTAGCTATCCCGGCCCACCGCGGCCTGCCGCCGCATTTGAAATTATGAACAGCAGAACCTGGTTACAGCCGGTCCCAGTGGTCGTGCGATTTAAGACGTAGGTCGGTGGCCGCTCGCCTGCTGAGATTGTAGATTCGAATGCCGCAGTGGGCATGGATGTCTGTCTGTTGTTCGTGTTGTGTGTTGTCAGGTCTGCGTCGGGCTGATCACTCGTCCAGAGGAGTCCTACCGACTGTGGTGTGTCGTTGTGGGTGATCTAGAAACCTCATGAATGAGGAGGCCCTGGCCCACTGGTGGGCTGTCGCGCTAAAAAGATGATGATGATGATGAAGAAAAAAGAAGAACTCCCTCATAACCACATCGGTTTATGCCGCACCACGTCTACTGTAACCGATATTGTGTGGTACCAATTAATTCCTCAATTATTATTATTATTATTATTATTATTATTATTTACTGCAATTGAGTTGTCACCCGGTGGCAGTGGTTATTTTACATGTATACAAAACATTAAATTGGTTACTACTGAATTTAAGTCGGGAGGGCTGCATGAGAAGCATGTAGTGGCACCTTGGAATCTTGGGAACCATCTGAGCATTTGCTTATAGACACAGGGAAACCAAGAAAAACCTGTGTCGAGGTGGCCGGTCGCA
>Ga0123352_10011228_pt1 | contig 14106 bp, 10 predicted proteins | sample TergutLab28metaG_FD_89700 | JGI IMG/M metagenome (GOLD analysis project Ga0123352, IMG submission 89700) | Labiotermes labralis P1 segment gut microbial communities from Petit-Saut dam, French Guiana - Lab288 P1 | ecosystem: Host-associated > Arthropoda: Insects > Digestive system > Gut ...
AAAGAGCTGGAGGGAGGAGGAGGGAGGGAGGGACGGGGAGGGCGGGGGGGGGGGGCGGGGGGGGAGGGGGGGGGGGGGGGGGGAGACGACAAAAGCAGTCGGCAGGCAGGTGCTGCCGCCGCACAAACACGCACCAAAACTATATTCAGACATAGTAGCAGGGCGAGAAGAAAAATTTACTTTAACACTCAAGACAAAAGGCAACAACACCCCGGATGAAATAATACGGGTACTGAAAGCAAAGGTGAACCCTGCACAGATTAAGGTTGGAATAACTTCGCTCAAGGCACTGAGGGATGGAAGAGTATTACTGGAAGCGGGCAGCAAGAATGAAACCGATTCACTGGGGGAAAAGATACGGGAGGAATGCGCAGAAACATTGGCAGTGAATATGCAGAAGTTAAGAAACACTCCCGCTGAAATAACACTAGACAACATTTCAGAAAGCCTGTCACAACAAAACTCAGAACTAGCCATGGAAGGGGAAATTATGGTACCGAAATTCTGCTACACGACGAAGAGAGGATCCAGAAACATAGTGATAGAAGTTAACTCAGAAACCCGGAAATTACTCTTACATAACAGAGTTGAGTTGGGGTGGACACTGTGCAAGGTAGACGATTATCTGGTGGCTAAAAGATACTTCAGATGTAGCAGATACAATCATACACATAAAGAATGTAATGGGGAAGAGGTATGCCCGTTGTGCACAGAGAATCACAAATTAAAAGAGTGCAAAGCCGCGACCACAGAATACAAATGCATTAATTGCATAGCATATAACAAGCACCACCCACACACCCAAATAGACACAGCACACTCTTCACTAGACAAGAAGTGCCCCTGTCTGATAGCCGTACTGGACAAATATAGGAAGAGCATTGACTACTAAACGTAACATCCCAAGGACATCAACTGGCAACATGGCGGAACGACGAAATGAGCAGATTAAATGCATTCAGATAAACTTACAACACTCAAGGACAGCTACGGACAATCTAATACAGATTATAGCTACAGAAAACACTGACATAACGCTAGTTCAAGAACCATACCTTTACCGAGATGAAATAAAAGGAGTCACAAGAAAGTACAGGACGTACTCGTACGGGGAAGGGAAAAGAAGGGCTACAATTATTATAGCCAACAATAAAATAGACGCTCTCCTAATAACTCAACATTCAAAGACGCCGTTCTCTTGGAAATACAACAAGAGAAAGAAAAATTTTACGCAGCTAGCATATATATGGACTACAACGCGACAATAGACACTAACTTCAAACGTATAGAAAATATACTTACATTCACCAAAGGGGCGAAACTGATAATAGCAACAGACAGCAATTCTAGATCTACCGCATGGCACGATAAGACAACAAACCACATAGGAAGAATGATGGAAGACTTCGTGGCAAGCAACCAGCTGCACATTCTTAACGAGGAAAGAACAATAACAACCTTCCAGAGCAACGGAGGGGAAAGTAACATTGATCTAACCATCGCCAACAACAAGATGCTCGCAAACATTCTGAACTGGGAAATATCAGGGGAAGAGAGCGCCTCGGTTCACAAATTTAATCAAATTTAACATCATTTTAGGCAAAGTCGAAGATAAAACTCCCGATTCTCCAGGAGAACGGCTTAGCATAAAGGAACATCAATACGAAAAATTTTATGAGAAACTCCAACACATTGCTTCTGCGACTTTTCAAATAGAAGACAGAGGAAGGGGCAACGAAAACCTGGACGAAGAATTGGACCAAAAGCTTAAAGACAACATGGACATGCAGGAGTTTACGATGAAGCTAGAAGAGGTGATTCAAACAGCGTGCAAGGAAACGTGCAGAAACAGAAACACTGCGCAACCAAAGGCGAAAGGGAAGATGGTACCATGGAGGACAAACGAGCTGAAAATCATGCGGAAGAAGACAAACGCCCTAAGGAGAAGGTACCAATGGACAACAAGCAATGAAACACTACGGGAGAGTAGAAAGACCCAATACACCAAAGTGAAGGCAGAGTACCAGGCAGCAGTGAGAAAGGAGAAGACACGGTCCTGGAAAGAATACTGCACAACGACATGCCCAACCAACCCATGGAACGAAGTATATAAACTGGCATCTAATAAAATACGAAATAAGACAACGATAACGACATTACAAAAACCGGACTGAACCAATACTGAAAGCATAGAGGATACGCTGAGACTCATTCTGGACCAACTGACCCCGGATGACAACCCACAAGATGTATCAGAGGAGGAGTTGCCATCATCGTAAGTCTAGATGTTCAAGGGGCCTTTGGGTCGGCATGGTGGCCGGCGATACTACAGAGACTGAGAGAAATACAATGCCCCAGGAACCTCTATTACTTAACTAAAGACTACCTGAAGGAAAGAAAGGCAGTCATGACAATGAACAACTTTAGCACAGAGAAAAACATAACAAAAGGCTGCCCGCAAGGGTCATGTTGTGGACCAGGGCTGTGGAACATCCAATATGACACTCTGCTCAACCTCCAATGCAAAAAACAAATGCGTGTCATAGCGTTTGTAGACGATTTGATGGCAATGATACGAGCTGAATCTATAGGCGAGGTAGAAAACAATGCCAACATAGAAATGGATAAAATTGCAAACTGGGCAAGGGACAACGAGATAAAATTTAATGAAGAAGAATCAAAAGTAATGTTACTGGCGAGACGGAAACGAAAAGAACAAAAAAAGGTGGCAGTGTATTTGAATAATAAGACTATTCCTCAAGTACAGAAGCTGAAATATTTGGGAATAATAATCGACTCTAAACTAACATTTCGGGACCACATAAACTACATAGCAGAGAAATGCACGAAATTAATATTTGTACTAGCAAAATCAGCAAAGATTAACTGGGGACTGGGCCATAAAGCATTAAAGACAATATACGTAGGATGAATCTTACCCTCCTTCTATACGGTGCACCAGTGTGGATCAGGGCATTGGAAAAAGAAAAATACAAAAATAAGATAACAAGAGTACAACGGCTAATAAATATCAAAATGGCAAAGCCATATCGTACAGTATCGAGCGAAGCCCTCTGCGTAGTAACAGGGATGACACCTATACACATTAAAATAGAGGCAGCAGCCAAACTACACCAACATACCAGGGACCACATAAAAGATAAAAAGCAGTTTGATAACAATAAAGAAGCAAGACTTTGGCAGCACCCCGCAGAAGCCATAATAAGAACATCTGAAGGGAACGAGGAAGAAAGCCCACTACAGATTTACACCGTTGGCATCAAAATGGAAAAAGGAGTGGGATCAGGGATAGCCATATACAGATCCGGCCAAAATATCAAAACCCTCCAATGTAAACTAAACAAGAAATGCACAAACAATCAAGCAGAACAATTCGCGATACTGAAGGCGCTAGAGTATATAGACAACACACAAATGGTGGGAAAAAAGGCTACAATATACACGGATAGTCAGACAACATTGGGCATGCTACAAAACAGCAAAATACATACAAACATAACAGAAGACATTCAGACGGCAATGGTACGCGATGAAGAAAGCGGGATGGCAGATCGCACTCCATTGGGTGAAGGCGCACGCGGGTACAAGAGACAATGAACTAGCAGACACACTTGCAAAGAAGGCGGCGATGAACGCAACAATCACCGAAGGTTACACAAGAATCCCCAAAAGCGCAGTGTTAAGACAGCTGGAAGAAGAAAGTGTGCAGAAGTGGCCGAGAAGCTGGACCCAAATACTAAAGGAAGTACGACGAAAGAATACTTCCCAGACATAGCAGGAAGATTAAAGATGAAGCTAAACCACACACGGAACTTAACAACTATACTAACGGGACACGGGAACATCAAAACATACCTCAACCGACTCCAAATCAGCGATGACACAATGTGCCCATGTGGAAAAGGGGACCAGAAAACAGATCACATAATTTATGACTGTGGTAGACTGACTGAAGAAAGGGACAAGCTGAGGGCGGCGGTAACCAAGACGGATGCATGGCCAACTAGCAAATGGAAACTAATAAAAAGACACTATAATGAGTTCTCAAAATTTATCAACTCAATATCTTTTGAGGAGTTAAATGCTGAGTGAAGCTAATTTCAATAATAGCGATAACCATTATAATAAACAAAAGTACTAAGCTTGTAGTATTTCCATTGTAATGTAGGTAATGGAGCAAGCAATAAACCATAATAAACACACACACACACATACAGACATACATTTCATTGATCCATGATCCTTTCAATGACGACTTGGATATGAACCTGGTCATAAACTTGGGAGAAGCTTGAGAGTTTGGACCTACCCAGCACCTATTCCAAATGCAATACAGACATATTACTATATTCTTAGCTAATGCTGCCATGCACAAAAGTGAGCGCAGCAGAAATCCGAAATGTAAAGTTACATGGGACAAATTTGATGTCAATAGAAGGTTTCTGATTATCCTGAGGTCACCGCATCATGACAGTTTTTTGGTTCATATTAATGTTTTATTTAATTCTTGGATTGTACTTATGACCGACACGAAGACATATGGGCTCCACCTGACTTGGGGTCCTGGCATGAATGAGTCCCATATACATTATAGACATCCTTGCATTTCTATTGATACCACAGTATGCATCAGAACACAGTGAGTTGTGGTATTGCAACAGGACACTCTAAGATTTGTTCATAGTTTTTCTGAACATTTGTAGTGTTTATCAGAACAATTCTTCAAACATTCTCCAAAGGAAATGCTTTGCTACAAATACATACTTACTCATAAGCACCTCTTCCACAGCAGGTATGTCCTCTGTGTCAATACTCCAGAAACATTTCAACAGTTCTATCCTGCATAATTAAAATCCTATGTAAAACAAAACCACTCACCTTTCATCAAGATTGAGAGTGAAATTGATATTCATCTTGTTTTTCACAGCAACTGGAATATCCTCCACACTCTCCACATCATATTTGGCTGAAATCAAAGATTCAAAATTAACCCACAGATGAAACACAAATAATCATATGATGAACTGAGGCACATTATCATTAAGATAGTTCCAATAAATAACTAAAAGACCAACACTTACTGCCTCCAAATTCAGTAATTGCAAGCTGACACCTGACTGTGGTATTTGGCTGCTGATGTTTCTTGTACATTTTGTCGAAGAGAACTGACAGTTGCTGCAACAGATACTGACTCAGTTGCCACAAGTTGTTGCCCAGCCACGGTGCACTTGCCATAAACCTAATCAAGAAATTATCATCTTCAGCACTCTGATACTCTACAAGCAGGAAAACCTGCTACAGTGCAACTAACCATGAATCCTTATGTGTTATAGACAGTTCAGTTTACCGAAATTATGCAGAGAAATGTATTACCTTATTTAACAAAATTACATGAAATGTGACAAAGTCATGTATCAATAAGAGGTTATCAACACATATTTGGACCAGTCAAACTCTTTTATCTTCCCTATTTTCTGCCATACCAATTATAGATACTAGTATCAACATAAAAGGAAATAATACTCTTCATAAGACATAATGACTGGCCTAGTCTATAAAATCTAACCTTCAAGTTAAAGTAAGAAAATAGTTGCAATAAATTAATTAAACGAAAATATAATCTAATATTATAACAAGGTTTTAACACCCCAGTATGTCCCACTGTCAAACTTAACACACAACACTTCCAACCCCCTCTGAATGAAAGGAAGCAAAGCAATACAAACTGAAGAATGCAAGTTAAGCAGAGGCATTACAGATTTCTTATAACATGTGCCACGTACAAGAACTGTCCATGGACAATATTAACCCTTATCCTGCTAACGTAGAGAACACAGTGAGCTCCGAATAATGCTAGCAAACGGCAGATGGGATTTAACTCGGCGCTTAAAGGGTCTTTGCTACACAAGCAGCCTATTCTCTTCACAAAATCAAACATATCAATATTTATATTTTTCAAACACATATATCACCCTGTGAAGAACATGTGCAAGACACAGGTAACATTTTCAAAAATGACAATGCATTTTCTTGTCTCCTTTATGTCAATGCATTTATTTTTCTCTGCGGTTTAATATAGTGTGATTATTTTAGGGCTTTGTGCAAATCATCGAGTAACTCTGGCAGAAGAGCTGGATGCCCCTCCTGTCAAATTGAGCCACTGAGATAGACACCCTTACAGACCTGAGAGTGAAGCTTGCAAATAAAATGAATCCACATTACAGCAGATGTTGGAAATGCTCTGTGCAATTACATGTGATTTTCTTGGCACTTGAGAATGTACATTCCTCTTTACACATTTCATCCAGTTTCTCTTCAGTGATCTATTGGCACTTCAATTTTTGTGTCATAGTGGAAACAGGCCTTAACAGTCATCCAATGACCATGACTACAATGATGTAAGAGCAACAAGAATGATGATGATGACAATGATGATGATAACAAGAGCAGCAGCAGCAACAGCAACTACAACAAGCTTCTATGGTAAAATGACAAAGTTTTTTTTGTGATGTGTTGGGTTATAACACTGTGCATCTATCAGTCTGAATCTCTACAGCCTGACAACACATGACAGACATTCAACTATTCCACTTGAGTGGCTCACTGATTTGTGGGAAGCTGAACAACTGTAACAACAAAGTAATAACACATATTTCTTTTACATAGCATCTCTTGCATGAAGCCCCAGCATATTAAGCACATAAAAGTGAAAACTGCATTATACGGTACACGGGAGTTAACACTGAATACGCACAAGCGATATGGCAACATTAATCACATCTGTAATGCCTTCTACTTACCTCATTCTGTGATTTTTTGCATGAAGATTGTGAACATGAATGCCATGATGATTTATCAGCCTTTTGAGCGTTGTGTGTCCAACCACATGAAATTCATAAGAGTACGTCTGTACGGTGTTACCAACATAACTAACATCAGGAAAATGGCACTGTAACTTTACCTGTATCTTTATAATCTTACTTAGTAATGCATAATTCACAATTCAAGCATTTCTGGTTTTTAAGTTTGTATGTTTGTATTATACAATCAAAACATTTACACATTCACTTACATGACTGTTCTCAATATTTCGAATTTTCAGTGCCTATAACAAGTAATGAGAATCAGCTGCTTTTACTTTGACAAAAAGTATGTTGAAGAATGCACAGTAATTATGGCAAAAAAGATAATTTACATTTGAATTTAGTAGAATCACATTATTGGTAAGCACGCATGCAATCCAAATTAATCTAAAAATTGCCGCTGTCTGTAAGTGACAAATAATACAATATACATTGACGTGCTTCATTCAGGTGCATACTTTGTGAATGTGGCGTAGACAATTTCAGCAGGCAATGTGTATGGCAAGCTGAGTACAGACAGAACTTTCATTCCACGATGTTTGAATATCCAGTTTATAAGGCCTTTGTTGGCACTATCTATTGCTTCTTCAAAGATGGACATTATTGTGTCTGGGAGTTTTGACACAAGTGCTTCCTGAAACATCACAATATCAGTTAGGCTTCATACCAGCCACATTGGGGTCTTATTTTATCTGTTCATTACTGTCTGTCACTTCCAGCCATTACTTACAGGCATGTGTGGGTGGTCAGCCGAGTTTGTAGCGCTAAAACAATAAATGACCGGACAGGAAGTGGAAATCAACAGATGTCAGATAAAATAATGATCCTGTATTTCTTACAACTCCAGTTCTCTGGGATGTATTGCCATGTTGTTTGGTATAAGAATAATTTCCATTGTTTCTTAAAGCCTGCTGCTTCCAACTTTCTGACCAAAACTACCTTACAGATGGATGCAGCAGGTTTCACCCAGGATGTCGGTAGCCCTTCTCTAAGCATACATGGCATGGCAACCCAGAGGACTAGTCTCAGTAATTAGTAGTGCGAGAATGTTAAATCACATATGGACCTAATTATGTTCATTGCCTAACATGGCAAGCAATTAAAATATGAAGAAATAATTCACCCAAATTTATGAAATTAAATGTGACAATCCAGCGTTCAATGAAACTCAATGTACTGGCCCAGGATGCTGGACCACTTTAAAACTGAACTGGGAATCAAATTCTGCAGAACAATACAGAAAATAACTCTCATTCAAACTAGTTAATTCTACTGCACTCACTTGTCTCTGCATTTTGCATTCTTGACATTCAGGGTCAAATTCAAGGCTCTCATCGAGGGTGTCTGATATAACAAATGTTGACTGAACAGCCAAACATCTTGTGCAGCTGATCAGGTTATTCCTATGCAGGAACATCAGTGCATCATCAAATCCTTGTTTGCACATATTAGCTAGAACCTGAAAAAATAAAGTTCATGTCTTACAAATATTTATCTTTTCCAGCTTTGGAACCAAACAAGCTTGATATGAACTTATTTCACATGGAGTATTATGTCAATCAAAGAAGCCAGTATAGATCATTCGGTACAGTGACCAGGCAATGAGCACAATGGTAATAGCAACTACACTTGTGAATGATTACGGTGCTACGTCAGAGAAGTTATGGGTCACACTCCCTACATGCTGCAATTTCAGCCTCCTGCCCCTACTTACTATTTACCATTTTGTTATACATTTTTTAAATACAGTATCTGCCTTATTTTCTCACCTCTGGTTTTGGTGGAAACAGAATCCTGGCAAATCGATAGATGTTATGACAAGACAGCTCAATGCTTGTGTTTGCAATGTTTATCTGTGAACAGCCAAAGAATACAAAAACTATTAATAATTAGAACTTAGCACTTTACTGCAGAAACCTGATAGCACAAGACAAGATTCATGGTTCTCATAGCACTAAACACTGCATTAAGATTAATCTATGGGTCTATGGGCTAGTGCCATATGACTCCATTTAGTTTGGTAGACATGCACCAACACTTCCTGCTGTCTCCATCTTCATGGCAGACCTGTGAAGACAAAGGCAATATATTTTCCTGAAATACTGGTACCTATCTACCAAAGAACATACTCCTGAAATTCTTACACTGTATCTTATAAGTAACACAACTGGACTAACTAAACAGAACAGTCTTCTGAAGGAGACTTGTTTTTTTGAGGTACAAAAAATGCAGAATCTCGTCAGCTTTCTGAAAAAAACACATGCCTCAATTATCACATTTTCCAGGAGATACTGATACATGCTATAGTATGTATTCATTGCTGCCATATAAGTTTTTTGAAACAGTTACTAAGGTGCCTTGACAGTCAAGTTAAACTTTTAAAACAGCAGGTACATACAGTATTATTCATTGTGCTCTAAAAGAGTTAGATACTGCACCATGTCAAAAATGGTTGCTATAGATTCTATGACAGTGGAGCTACTACACAGACCAAATTACTTGATTGCTGTTGGCAAATGGCACCAAGAGGAAAGCTGGTAGGAGTGTAAATGCTGTGCAAGCATTGCCAAGACTTGTTAGGCCACTTAAAAACCAATGCCTTGTTTAGAAGAGAATGACAATACTTCGCGGTTCTGTCAAATACTGGATCAAGGTGGAGTGTCAAAAAATTGAGCAGAGCAATATACAACAAAGAAAAGGAGCTGATTACAAGAGCACCTGAGCAGTGTACCATAAGACCACAAAGTAAAAGTGTGTGTGTACATATCTGAGACAGCAACAGAAACAGCAGCACATTGCACAGACATGAGTCAAGCCATCTTTAGCAGGACATGAAAAATGTATAAAGAAAAGTCAAATGGCACAATCTTGTTTACTGTGTATTTGCACTGCCACTATATTATTCAACACACAAATACACAAATAGCCACTTTCCAATTTACAATGTAGAAATGTAAACAAAAGCAATTAATTCTATTCTCAGCAGCTCCAACACAAAACGTATGTAACTGTTTGTGTACAATCTCCTTTGCTGTATCATTTATCCAAGTTGGTTAAGGCTGGGACCCAGAATTACTCACATAACCAAAGTATTCACAGCAAAGTAAACATTTATTAAAGTGGTAAAATGCTGCCTGGCCGTGCAGAGGTGAGCCTAGTAGCAACTACACTGTGCCAACTGCAGCTATGTACAGTGGTGGGCAGCTCAGCTAGCAAGTTAATTGGTCACTACAGTTTGTGTTAGTTACCCATTTAAACTATAGTGGTTACTACACATACCACACACTGCAGCATTACAAATTCTACACCTTGCCCACATAGTGTATTTATGCATTTCTTACAATTAGCCCCATAAACAGGGATTATTTCCCTACACAGTATAAACTGCCTGGTCTCTGTAATGGACCCAATGTTTTCTGTCAGGAAGGTACTGAATTTTGGAATAATATTCAGATAAATTTCAGGTTTTGAAGAGACAAACACATGCAGAGGGCACTTTTTGACTAAAAAACATAGAAACACTACCAATGATACTACACGTTAAAGGTCCCTCATAAAATCACAGAAAAGACAGTTTTCTCAGAACAATGATGTCAGTTCCGTACTGAAAGCTTGCAGTCACTTCAGTATTTTACACAGTAAAGTAGACAAGAGCGCTCTCCTGCACATATGTAGGATTTGAAACTTTCAATGCATGAGTACCTTTAATAAATTACATTGAGGTTAGGAAAAAATCAGTATTTTGGAGATTTGCTGTGTCTCCACCACAGTCAATGAAGGAACCATAGCTACTTCCAAACTGTCTGTTTTTATGTGGCTATCAACTGAGAAGATTTCAATACTTACCTGGACTTCTAGTTACTGGACACAATTATCAGTAACTTAAATTATATTTTTGAAGATTCAAGTCTACTGGGATGTGACAATGTGTTGTTGGATCAGTAGTTCCTGAAGTTTCAAACAGACTATACTACCTCCATCTTCAGGGTCAATATGCATGCCTCTAAAGGTGAGAGCATTTTGATCCTTCACAACACTGAGAACCACCATCTGGTGACTCAGCACATCTCAGAAGACCTGAATCTTTAACAACACCAGTATGGGAACCTCAAAACCAGCATATATAATTTTCATTATTTGTTCATGACAACACACTGCTGTGGTGACAATCTGCACTTCAGAAATGCATCAGGTCACCAAACTTCAGATACAACCAGCCCTGTATCTTGCACATTTAACTCACATGAAAAAGTTGAGATGACAAGTCACGAGGGCAAATATCACTCTCTCCACAGAATGGGCTTACTGTAATAGTGTTTTCATCTAGCATTGGCAAGTTATCACTAAATCCACCATCCATGTACCGTATTCCATGAAACTTGGGTGGTAGAATTCCTGAGAAAACTGGAATGAATGAGCTGGCCAGGAGAGCCTGTAAAGACAATACCATTAGTTACAATCTTCAGCGTGATAAGCTAATGTTACTGCATATTACTGGCAACTGTTCACAAAGACAATTGTTTTCTCAGTGACAATACACTAAGCCTATGGAAAGACATCACACACACACACACACACACACACACACACACCAACAGTCTGCAGACTCTTTTAATACATATGGAACCCTTGTAACCAAATCTGAATGTTCACAACAACCCCTTACAGTAAAATATGGCTTCTTGGGTACAAAAACAAAATAAAACTGTTTGAAACAAACTGTTATTTAAAAAGTAAAACATTTATGTACATTTATGAAAAATAAAATGTTATTATTGGCAATTTATGCTGAAATATAACTCATCACTATACTCTTGAGAATATGGACCAAAAAAGAAAAAAATGGCAAGTAAAAGTTAACAAAATCATATTTACCAATTTCAATATAAAAACATGTGCTTGTGAAACCAGTGAATGCTGCCTGTGGAGTCCCGGAGTTCTGCAGAGCATGGGCACCAAACTGCTGCCACAGCCTGGCTATTTCCATATCTACCTCAATCGATTACACTTTCTCCACCAGCATACATAACTATATACTTGTTGAGTTGTTGTTAAGTGTGTTATTTAATGATGCTGTGAACTGTCAAGATTAGACAGCATCAGTGACAATGAGAAGTAAGTAGACAGCCATCATGGAATGACAGTGACAATGGAAAACCAAAGTACTCAGAAACCTGTACCAGTGCCACTTTGTCCACCACCCATCTCTCACGGACTGAAAAGGGATTGAACCTGACACTCCATGGTGAGGGGCCAGTGACCAAGGGCCTCAGCCATGGTACAGCCCTACTAGTTTCTCCTGCAGTTATCTAGTCATTCATGTCACATTAATGTTGAAAGCTATAACCATGTGACTATCATGAGTGACAAGTGTTCTGTACATGTTCATGTAAGGTATTCATGCCACAGGAGAATACATCAGGCAGACCATGGACAGTCTTGTGTGTGTCATCATCTTCACCATCCATGAGATTTCCTTCAGTGACCTCAATACAGAATTGAACTCAGCATCTCTTCAGCAAACAATTTGTCATACCTGTACAAGATCCTCTTTGCTACTGAACTGAGATACAATAACATTCTTCCCATCATAGACACGTGTCAGAGAGATGTGAAGTTTGCCATTAACCCTTATGTGGGCATCATCAGGAAGTACCTATAAACAAAGAGATTAAACTAAATACCATGAACTGTAAAAATCACATGTGCATTCACACACATACACACACTCACTCACATGAAGACACATGCACAAGTATTTTTTTGCCCAATTGGTCTTATTTATATTCAAAAATTCAGTTTGTGCTTCAAAGACAACACACACTGCTTTTTCATTACAAAGAACTATCAGTTAATGCCATTTAGAGAAATAATTGCCTTTCAATGTGAAAATTTTATAAAACATTCAATGTAGAGTTTTTAATGTTGCAGCAGACAGTATACACAACAGCCACTGCGCCTCACAGGGTGTCTGGACCACAGTGATAATTAACCACACATACCACCTACTATAATATTAATAAAATACATGCTTTGGCCACATGATATATCTAGGCCCTAGTTATTTTGTACGAACCTCACAACAAACAGCAATTATGCCCCTAAACAGTGTTACCTGATAATTGCAATGGCAATGTAATGTGTTATCTGCAAGGCGCCAATTATATTTTTAAATGTTACTCACTAAAGTTCAGTACATAAATGGTTAAAAAAAAATTCTACTTCTATTATTCAGTGCATTATTTGCATTTTAAGCACACAACTGTGAAAATTTCAGACTTCACACAGGATACACATTGAAGGCTGAACATTATTCATCATGTGAAATTGGCAGAAATCAAAATCAGAGGATACAGTGGCTTGTCAAGTACATGTCATGTATGGGTATGAACTGAAGATATATTTCTGTGCACTGTTATTACCTTTTCCAGCCCGTCCAACAGAATATTGTGGATGTTGAATGATGGACTGAAGGGACCCAGTGTTCTCTGTCGAGCTTCACCCACGACATGCAGTACATTGGTTAACATTTCACCTGCAGGCACAAAAAGGTACAACTATAACTGACATATGAATATTGTAATAAATGCTGTTGTTCCTGCCCACACAACAAAACTGGGCAACTTTACAAAAACACAAATGTTCACAAATGAGATTTGAGATTTGCAAGGAAGTAAACATTAAGATTATGGGTTTCTGAGTTGTCAGGAGTTATGTATGAAGAAGAAATGATAGCTGTATGTGAAACCCACGCCCATCTGAAAGTAACCCAGTATCGACCGAATGTCGGATTATCATGAAATTTGATAAGGAATTCTTTACAACAGTTTTCGAGAATGAACGAACTGCGTGAAAATCGGCCCATGCCAGTCATATTTTACTACGGGAGTAAACAAAATTTTGCCGCACTTCCCAAATTTCTCGACCGATATATGTGAAATTCAGCGAAGTTGCTCTCACTTAATACCGTGTAGTCATGAAGAGTTTCGCAAAAATTGACTCTGCGGCAGCCGTGCTTTATTTAAAGCTGTGAATAAAACTATTTTCTACATCTTATGCGTATTGGACCGTGCATCGTCTTGATATTTGAATAAAGGTAGACCAACTTGATGACACTTGCTTTATTATGTCAATTTACTGCTCAACATGTTTCGGATGTTAATACATCCATCTTCAGGAGCTCGCGACTACTTGGTGCGTTATTGTGTAGGCTGTATTGTGC
>Ga0123352_10011229_pt1 | contig 14106 bp, 9 predicted proteins | sample TergutLab28metaG_FD_89700 | JGI IMG/M metagenome (GOLD analysis project Ga0123352, IMG submission 89700) | Labiotermes labralis P1 segment gut microbial communities from Petit-Saut dam, French Guiana - Lab288 P1 | ecosystem: Host-associated > Arthropoda: Insects > Digestive system > Gut ...
AGAGGTGTGTAGTGTGTTACAAAAACAAGAGAAGGAAGGAGACAGTGTTTTGGTGCCCCGAATGTGAAGCAGCCCTATGTGTTGAAGAATGTTTCAAGGCATTTCACACCAAGTTAAATTTTTCAGGTAAGATTTTATTCGATATTCGAAAAGATTAGACATTCCTAAATATTTTGTTTCAAGTTTCATCGAAATCCAACCACTATTAACAAAACTACATTATTTTGAACAGACTCCTGCACAATTTAGCCCCCACACTGAAGAGTTAAGAACTTGAACTTTTACAAATAAAGAATGCAGAAAAACTCCATGCCCAAACTTTGTGAGGTGACAGGGAAGACCAAAACAAAGCTTGACTGTCAAGCAATTGTATGTTGGAAACCAAGTAAAACCACTAAGGTATTTGAAAATAAAGTCATAATTTGTTACCAACTGAGACCAGATGTTCACACACATTCGGGCACTCACCTCATTACACAGCTGAGCCAACGCTGACGCTGAGGCCGATGTAGCAGAGATTGATGTGTGCACTCAAATATGCCAAGCTGCTGCCTCACCAATTCTCTTCAGAATCAAATGGCGATGCATAAATCAAATTTTTTATGTACATGGGATTTTCAACAGCCACAACAGCCATGTCTGGCCAGTAGCTAACCCTCATGCTGCATCTGTTCACTACCACCAACAACACTTTGAGGTCAATGTTAGGGCGGGCATTGTGCGTGACTTTCTGATTGGGCCTTACTTGTTACCGTGACGGCTCAGTGCACAGATCTACCGGGTGTTTCTGGAGGAAAAGCTACCAGAAATGATGGAGGAAATCCTGTCAGCACCCACGAGAAACATGTGGTTCCGGCATGACAGGGTTGCAATTCACTTTGCACGTCAGGTCTGAGAACATCTCATTGCCAATTACAATGATTACTGGATTGGACAGAGAGGGCCTGTGGCTTCGCCTCCCAGGTCACCAGACCTCACACCAACACACTTCTTCCTGTGTGACCACATTACAGCCTTGATTATCGTGTCAACAGTTGATTCTAAAGAGGATTTTATTGCCCATATTGTTAGGGCAGCAGCAAACATCAGGAAGAAACCTGGCATTTTTGAGTCACATCAATTTCTGCAGTGTCGTCATCCCCTGTGTATCGAGACTGGAGTTCGTGTGTTTGAACATCTGCTCTAAATTAGTATGAAATACAACTTTTCTTCAGAATACTTCAGTGGTTTTGCTTGATTTCCAGTCTTAGTCAGACCCACTTTGATGGTCCATGGCACTCCAAGGGTGCATGTCCAACATACAGTTGCTTGAAAGTAAATCTTTGTTTTGGTACCCCCATCACCTCACGAAGTTTGGGCATGGAGTTTTTCTGCATCCTGTACATTGGTCTATAATATACAGAAGATATGTGTAGAGTGACTGTGCAACTATATTATTATTATGTAATAGCAGTACTAAAAAAGGTAAAGGTAAAGTGATCCTGTTACAGGCCTGGTGTGGCCCAGAGGGTGGGTAGTGGCATAGCTCTACTCTTCCATGACCATGGCACTAGAAGGGGGTGAGTGAACAGCAGCACACTCTGGCCACACTTTACCCCGGGAAAAGACCCAGTACCCATTTTACAGGAGGCTTGGTGGGCTCCAGGGCCGGTCTGGATGGGTGGAAAATCTCGTCCCCACCGGGATTTGATCCCACACCGTCCAGCCCGTAGCCAGTGGCTGTATTGATTGAGCTACCCAGCCCGCAATAGTAGTAGTAGTAGTAATAAACAATAAATAGTATTTGAAGATTAAAATTGAGTAAATGAAGGCAAGTTTTTTTTTGACCAACAGCCTGTATGTATTTATTTTGTCGCTTTTAGTAACAGCAAGTAGAACTTTATAAACTTCACATGCTGCAAAATTATCTTATGTACAGTTCATTAACCAGACCAACATATGCACAACATATATACATATATACGAATAATATTTTATATATCATAAGCACTCCTAACTAATGTTAGATAATGTTCTAATCTTGTTGTTTTGCTTGTTCTGTGATTGGTAGCATTATCAATCTGTTTATGTGGAAAACGTATTCTGCGAATTTATGTTGTAATGGATGGTTGCATGTAAAATGTGTAGTAGTGTCTGTTTGTGTGGGTTATCTGTAAATTCCTAAGTACAGATGGTTATTATGTCTATGAATTTAGAGGTCCAAATAGTTTATGTTGTTTTCGTCTTCAGTTACTTTAAATTCTAAGGGCTTACGATATATAAAATATTATTAATATATATTTATGTTCTGGATAATAACCTGTACAAGATGTATGGTACATGCATTAAAATTATCTTATGTACATTATATAACAATATATTTGTAAAAGTTCAAGGTCTTAAACCTCTCATGCAGCAGTGAACATTTTCTTTTTATTTTTGATATCAGCCTGATGATGGGTATATTTTAGCTGAAACAAGTAGTTGGTTACGTCTGATAAACAAAAGTTGTGATTGGAATGAGTATAGTATATTTCTGGTTATACTGTCAACACAACGCAGATGAATCACCTTAAGATTAAAAACAAACTGACATTACCAACTCAACATTAAAGTAAAGCAATAAATTAAATTAAATATATGTCTTCTCCTTATGACAGGAGCATAAACAGAAATGCATTGTTACTCACTGTAAGTGAATTCAAATAATTACAGTTCACATTACAAAATTTCTATGCACTATTCTGTCACTAACCTTCTTTCAGAACATTACTTATAAACCACATAGAGTACTGGTTATAATTCAAGGGATTTCCACAACCAGAGTTACATCTTTCCTCTGCCATTAAGCATGTTGTTTTTTTAATGGCAACAATAATATTAAGAAAACTGTGATCTCATCATCATTTACAAAATTATTTACAGACCATGATATACAGAAAAGCTTCACTGTTTCATTTCTTAAAACAATACAAAAATAAATAAAAGAATTCAACCACTTCCAAGCAAAGATTATTTTTGAAGATTCATTCCTACTGGGATGTTATGCCATATTGGCTGGTAAACAGTTGAAGATATTTCAGAGGGTCACACTGCCTCACCTTCGACAGCAAGCTATTCTCAAGGACAATTTGATTTTGAAGATGAGGCAACTATTTACCAGCCAACACAGCGAAACACCTCAGAAATAACAAACCTTAAGCAAAACCACTGTGACCTCACAGTATTAATTTGGAAATCAACATGTTTTACAGCACAAATGTTTAGGACTTCCAAGTCTGGAAATACAAATTAAACTTCATGACCAATTTTAATCAAAAGACATCCATGTTCTACTGATGTTTAAAGCTAATTCACATTCAAACGAGAAAACCAATGTTAATGCACTTAAACAAGTGAACACAGAAAATACCATTCAAATTCTACATGAAAAAATGTTACGTGTGGCTATAAATACAAAGAAGCTGTGCAGGGAAATGGACACAAAAAGGCTGTTAAGGGCAGCAAGACTTCATGGAGTAGCACCACTGGGACTAACTGTGGAGCCCATAGGGTCTCTTAGAGCTTCCTCCTGTATGCAAGCCTGACAGAAACAAGGAGAGAGAGAAAGATAAAAAAGAATCAGTATTAGAAGGTAAAAAGGAATAGCAATGTATTCAATCATACCTTCAACATCTGGTACAAAACAACAAAAAACACATAAAGTACATACGAGCAAGCAGAATGCAAGTCTGGATCAGGTTTGTAGTTCCATGTTTTCATAAAGTATACAAAATTAGCTGATCCCAGTGTCCATGCAGTTCTGTGGTCTTAAAATGAGACATAAAAATGAAGTCCTTGTCCAAAGCAATGACTTTTGTGTTAATTTCTTCATGCTAGATTTCCACCCCACTCATTTCCACACTTTCCATCTTGGAGATTCTGTCATGGGTTTGCCTTCATGTGTAAATATTTACAAATAAGGGACTTTGTGAAAGTATTCCCAAAATTTCAAAAACTTCAGAAATTTGGGAAAAAATCAGCAAATGGCTAACATTCAAACCCATAATTCTAACATTCATGGGTCCACTGCCAATGATGTATAACCACACAAATTTTACGGTATATAATGTTTTGTACATACAAAAATCAGGAAACTTGTACACCAAATTCAGCACAAACAACTAAAGAATGCTCGTGTGTGCCACATGCAGTAGAAAACACAAATGTTTATCTTTGTTATATCACATACATCCTACCCTGGGCCTTTAACCTAGACCAACCAACCCGATCTGACTACTGAAAAATCATGATCAGATCCCTGGTTTAAGGTCAGTACGAGTACAGTGCAGATCTAAACTGTACGTATTTACTGTAAAATATGTATATTATCAAAGTCACAATTTTCAACTTACATATCCAGTTACGACCAGAAACTGATCAGTATTCATCATTGTGCACAAGAGATACATATATCTGCTTCCTGGACATCCCCATTCAATACCATGAATATTAATGTGATACAAGGTATGTAGTCAGAGTGATGAAACAGAACAGTCACCACCAACAAGAAATCAGACAAGTTCTGTCACATCTTCAGCAATCTAGAAGTGAAATCCTTCTTGGGAATTGGCAGTTATCACTTACAGCAATCCATTACAAAGGGTATGTGTAAGCAAATTCAGTAAATTTAATTTTACAAACATCTGACACAGTGAAGAGCTATAACCACTTCCTTTATTGCCCACAATTTCTCAAACTGTTAAATTTCCTTAAAAAAATACTATTCAAAACAAATTCTTGCACAACTTTGTCTTCCATCCTACAATTACCAAACTGCAATAACTTGAGTAAAGATTATAGTAGATACATCACATAACAGACAGCCAAAATAGTGCTGTCAGTAGAGACATGATATGGATTGGACAGTTCATGGTTTAAACCCTGGTGGGTGTAAGATTTTCTGCCCTCCTCCAGATCAGCCCTTAGGGCCCACCAACCCTCCTGTGTAATGGGTACCAGGGCTCTTTCCCAGAGCTAAAGTGGTTGGGGTGTGAAGTTGACACCCACCCCTATCTAGTGACAAGAGTAAAGAGGGGTGGAGCTATACCTCTCCCCTCCCAATGTGCCTTCATGGTTTGTTATATGGTGAACTTCACCTTTGTCTTCATACCACATAACATACATCAGCATATGACACACTGTAGAACTTCATGAACCAGCTGCAGATCATGTGTGTTGCTTATGCATGAGCATAAGTTGAAAGGGTGATATCTGAGTTTCTGCAAAACATGCTGAAATGCCTCACACTAGGTGTATTGAACGCCCTATATTTTTATGTATCATTCCCAGCCATGGAAACAATAGGAATTCTTGTTGCCAAGATTTTGATATTCTGTTGTATGGTGCTGACACACTTGGACAGCGGCACATCAGATGTACCTCAGAAAATGGACAATGTCCAGCACGATACTGGCACCATTTTAATATTGCCAGAAATTATCCTCACATTTTCCTCCTCCCAGTTTCTACTCCGGAAAAAAGTACAGGAGTAAAAAAGCATAGAAATTACTTGCATAAGTACAATGTACTTATACAATGTGAATTATTTTATTGTGACTATATATGTGGTTTTTAATTCTACTGAAGTAGCACAAAAAGGAAAGAATATGTAAATGCACACAACATGGCAGTGTTCCAGTGTTCCAAGGATAACAGCAATATCCTTCTTCAGTTTTTCGACAAATAAGTAGGAGCATCAGAAGCTCACCTCTTGACTTTTCCAATATCTTAATTTACATAGCACCAGATTTTAATTCATATGTTTCATAGAAATCTGTCAGTACAATACACCAAAAAAGCCTGTACACCTATGAACACACAAACATATCGCACTGATCACTTTTCCAATGACTAAAAGACCCTGAGAAGAAATGCACTTTAAAGCTGTATGCCTCCTCATGCAACAATATGACAATTGAACAAAAATCCTAGTCTTCTGGGATGTTTTGCCAAGTTGACTGCTAAATAGTTACCAAAACTTGAGGGCCCAGCAGCCCAAACAAGCAATCAATGGAAGGCTTGACCACAATGAAGGCACTACAATCCTCCAAACAATGGTAACTATTTGGCAGTCGACACAGTGCAACCTCCAAGAAGACTTAAATTTTCATCAACATTGGTGTAAGGACATCAAATCACATAACATTTGGATGCTTAGACACAACTGTTACCAGCCTTGAAACAAAACTGGACTAAAAAGTAACAAACAACACTGTAAAGCTCTAACACGGACTTAATCACAACAAAAATCAGGCACCAAAACAAAACTATCCCAGGGCAGGAGCACCAACATTGCTCACAGTCTAATTATTGTGTCAGGTAATGTGTGTATGCACTTACACATTAGCAGAAGAATTTTATATACTAAGTTCAACAATATTTATAATCCCACATCTTTCAAGTAAATTTCCAACAATACAACAATAAAAGAAAGCATTTTTAACATTGCAGTTCTTCTATAACTTCACAACATTCTTAACAAATGGACCACATTCATATTACATTGAACTGAGGGATAATACAGCACCTATTTCCATTTAAATATGAAATACTTAGTAACTACATGCAGATGCCAGCAAAGTAATTAAACATACCTTAATTATTTCAATGCAAGAAAATGAAATACTGTATTCTAATTCACAACAAATTAGATAACATTAAATATGTATCTTAGTAAAGCATAAGGACACTTAATTTGATAATAGCAGTAACACCATGGTTTGACTGTTGAACATAAAGTGTTACACTTTATATACAGGACATGTTAAATTTCATAACTGAAAAGAAACAGAGTAAAGGGGGGTAGGGTACGCAGAGATAACTGAATCACATGACCTTTCACCCATAACATTTTGCTTATATTAAAACTGATCATAAAATACAGTCAAGTTTTTGTGTCCTCTACAGGCGTTTCCTACTTTCATGTCAAGAGACAACATTTTTTACATTTTTTTAACTACCAGTAGAGGAACTTAATGAAGGTGCTAAAATTAATATTATATTTGTACCATCAGGTTCCTCCATAACAAATTTTTTATTCATACTTCACATCAAGATAGTATGTTAAATAATTTTGAAGAATGGGCATAAGGTAAAACAATGAAGTTGAAAACATAAAAATTTGCAAAGTAAAATCTGTTTACTACATATAGGCACTCCTGCCCCAGGATTTTAGTAATTTTACTGTGACCCACAACATCATGACATTCTGCAGCAAGTGTTTAGGATTACACAAAACTAGAATGTAGGCTTCCACAATGCTTCCTCACCTCACCTCAACTCAACTAAGTAGCCATGCACACTTAGTCTTGGTTTGCATCATTTATCCAAGTCTGCATCAACTTCCCTACAGCACAAAAATTTTAGAAGAATGGTTATGGCCAATGTAAGGCCAGTCATGACTGATAGTGGCAGACCCCCTCCCCCCCCATGCAAAACATTTCAAACACACGGCATATCCTCTCTAGGTACATATGAAAGCATGAGTAAAACTAATCTGACAATAGAGGGCATGGAATCTGACATGATTTTGATCTAGTACCAACATTTCCTTACCTATTCCTATCATTTACTATGACTAAAAAAATAAAGTAAAATAAACTAAAGGAAATAAAACAAAGCTGAAAAAAGTTATGTAGAATATAATTACAAGTGAGAATATGGCTGAAGTCAGTTGTTGGTATGAGTATTAGTGAGTCAGCAATTAAGGATGCTGTAAAAATTCTGCAAAAAGTCAAAATGAAAGACAAAAAAATATGAAACATATTATAAAATGCTGACAGGCCTGAATTAGACAAAAAAAGCTGTTGGTTTTGTAGCAGAAATACTGTAAGCAAATCCTTTCAGAGTCTTTTTAGGATCTAAGATACTATTAATTTTATGTTGTTCTTTAGTTCAGATATTATTCTAATACAACTTCTACACTTCCTCAAATTTGTTGCTTTATTTTCCTTGACTAGTTCATCTGCCTTAAGTCACTAATGCTGGCAAAGTGGTTTTGGTAACATCAACTTTATTTCCTGAACCATAAAGTGCTTTGCACCTATAATTTCTGTCTCATAACTGCTCTGATATAACAATGTCCAAGGTATCAACAGAGAATTCAGAAAATCTCAGTCATATTTATAAGTACACAATGTATTCATGCAGTCTGAATAACTTTTTGTACTGTCATGATTCTGTTCACATATAACTTAAATAAAAGCGCTTTCACCTACTACAGGAACATAACCACATATGCAACAAAGTCAGGAGCAAGTTTTCCACTTACTTCACTTCGTCAGTAAGGTTGCAGAATGAAAAATTAGGGGCCTGGTCCATAGGCAGCAAACAGAATATAAGGATACGGAATAAAACAAATATAATATGCAAATTTGACAATTATATCTAAGAAATCAATTATGTACTACTGTTGGTAACTCTTCACAAACAAGATCCATATCCATTTATTCTATTCTATTTAATCATTACAGTATTAATTTGTCTTGTCAGTAAGGAGTCTATGATTTCTTACTAAAGAGATTAATGTTTCTTCCTCAGACATGTTCACATTGACAAATTCTTGATATCTAAAATAAAAGCTTCCAAGTACAGTAACAGCATATGTCATGGAGAAGAGTGATTATCGCTAAACTATTCCAATAGAAATGTCATTCACGCCAACACATACCTAGCCCATTCCCACCACAGCAAACCCCCAACACACAACTATGCACAACTTGCTTCAAATTATTTTTGCATCCACTTCAGGTGAGAACTGTTAAGACCAGCTTCCAGTGTGCAACAACCTACCAAATACATAAGAAATGAATGAAAGGAGTAAGTGGAGGTGAGCTATGACCCAGTAGAAGCCTACATTCACAGTTTTCTCCCCCTTTCTTCTCCTTGAGATCTCTATCAAGAAAAGAAAGGCAGCATTTTATACACTATGGCAAATATTCAGGAGCAGGATCCAGGCAGCTGGCATAAAACTAAGAACAAAAATAAGAAGAAGGGCCATAATAGTGAGGTATAGTTCTTGTGTGGCAAGGCTACAAGATAAAATAAGAGAAAAACATTGTTATAAAATTACATTGACATCAATAAACACAGACATATATACAGGATGACCATATTTCTATTTGCTGTTTTGGTAAATTGCAAATCTGTCCCATTTAGAACAAAAATCACAACTTCTGCCACTTTTATACGTGAGTACTATTTACATACCTCAGCTCAACTGTGCTAGAGCAGTGAATGCTATGATCACAGACACACATTAACTCATTCCAGTTAAAGTTAATTCTGAATGTGAAAAGATAGATATGTTACATGCGTGTTGCTCATTAAAATTTTTGCTCATGCACTGCACAGTTGTAATGACACATCTGCATGGATCAGCTTGCTAATTGTTAAAACTTTTCAATACTAATACCATTTTCTCCAATTTAAAGTCTGGTTGCCAGCCTTGTAGTACAATGGGATTTAATATCCTTTATTCTGCAAAATAAAGACTAATAAGGTTATGAAAGCAGAATTAACAAATAAACAAGTCATTAAATTTTGGACCTATTTTGTTGGTAAAACAGAAGATATTCTTATCCTTATCCTCATCCTTATTAATACTCTTGCTGTGAACAACACCCCAGTCATGCGCATACTGAATCCATACATTCCAAAATCCCGAACTTCTTGCATCATTTCATACTGCAGATATACGGTCACATAGATATATAAACAAGAAACTAAATACATAAAGGATGAGAAATGCCCCCCTTAAGGCCACCACATAGGTCAGAAAGAAAGTGTAAACAACTTGGACACTATGTGATTCACAGTACTTGTTTCATTCCAATCACTGCAAACAACATAACCTAGGGGGGTGGGGGGTGTGAGTCATACCCACTGAAAGATAAGCAGATGAGACAAGAAGGAATACAAAACCTTGACTAAGACTAAAAGACTGTACCTTTTACGACTACAACACAGCAATTTACAAAAGCACCAACTAACAGCATACATTTGGCAGGGCTATAAGTATGTGGTAAACGTGTCCACATAAGCATATTTTGTAGATTCATGGGTAAGCTCTTTGTGTCTTTCTAATAACAATTCTATGAACTTTATTTTTTTGTATACCAATAAATCAAAAGAAACTGAAAGCTTATTGAAAGAAGCATTACTCATTAAAAATATTTATTCCATCTGTATATTTCATAAAACTTCACAACTTGAAAAGTTCTATCTTAAAAATTAACCAAGCTGTTTAAAATTCAAATCCTAACTTTTATTTTTAATACTCTGCACATGAAATTCAATGAACTACCCAAGCCAGAGATTGTCCTTTAATACCATGCAACCTGATTTAATCTGCATTGCACAATTACAGTTTGCCTTCTCTCAATACAGAACAGATACTAACTCTGCTCTCACTGTCTCAAAAATTCTGAAAAAAAAAATGTTATTACAAATCCCAACAGATAAACAAACTACAAAACATTACATTTCCTGTGCCTGCTGATGCAGTACTGAATATAGACTATACTACGTATAATGTAGGTTGGAGGGCCAGATTAAGACATTCTAGGTCCCACTGCAAATATGTGATGACTTGAACAGACAACTTTATTTTACATAAACTAGTAACAATTTAAATATGAAACATGTATAGAAAGTATGGAATACAAACAGCCTTTTGGGGCCCCTAGGACAGTGGGATCCCACGCAGCTGCATAGTTTGTGATAGCATTAACCTGACCCTGACAGGCCTTCAATGCTACAACACCTCTTGTGTCACCAAGAATGGGGGAAGGGAAACATAAATGTTATTATGAAGTGAGAATATTATATCACTTATCTTAAATGTTTTTCGCATCTTCAACACGAACGTGAAAGCAGTCCTACTCTGGCTGTGAGACTTGGGAAAACTCAAAATATATAACAACTAAACTGCAAGTCTTTATTAATAAAAGTTTGAGGAAAATACTAAGAATTTTCTGGCCGGACCGGATAACAAATAACGAGTTGTGGAAGAGCATGAAACAACCAAGAATAGATTTGCAGATCAGGAAACGCAAGTGGGGATGGCTGGGCCATACACTGCGGAAACTGACTGATGATATAACCAGACAAGCCCTAGAGTGGAACCCCCCAAGGCAAACGGAGTAGAGGAAGGCCGAAGAACACGTGACGAAGAACGGAGCTTGAAGAGGCCAAAGGAGTAATAAAGACCTGGGCGGAGATTAAGTGCGTCGCCAAGAATAGAGTGTGGTGGAGGAATCTTGTGGATGCCCTATGTTCCGCAGCGGAATGATGGGATTATTGATTGATTGATCTTAAATGTTTATGTAATACACAAATGACCTTTTGCTAGAAAGGCCTGGTAACCGAGGTCATTAAAAAAAAAAGATCCACTCAACAGAGCTTTAACCTGTTATAAGACTGGAAGTGTGTATTTCTATATCTAACTGATGTAAAGCTCACTTTTCCACCTAAATCTTAATTTTGGAGCTCTAAATGGGTTCCCATATAAAAAAGGGCCAGTAAAAGCCATTCCATCTTAAGAAATTTAGTGCAATGCAAAGAGAATTCTACTACAGAGAAATTTCTGTTTAATTAATCTGAGTTATGTAACGTGGCATCAAGAAACTGTTCATCTTCTTATAAGACTCACTGTTCAAAATTCTGATAAAAAAATTCCATGAAATAAGTAAAACTGCTTATACAAAAATTAATAAGTTACATAATTAACATCATTTGCAGAATATACTGAGTAATGAAAATTTCTGACAGTGAGAAAATGTGAATGTTGATTACTGTTTCAACAGTTGTCACATCAGACTGCAAGTTCTGGAATGTAACTGTGTAAGACCAACTTACTTACTAAATTAAAATTAACTAAATATGGGAAAATAATATATCTTCTATGTTGGTTTCAGCTGGGATCATTACAATATTATTCACTAAATATGGTATCACACTAAAAACAAACACATTAAATCACAATTTCACCATTTAAACACTTCTGTGGATTCACTAGCAGAATCTGTGCAAATCAATTTATGAACAACACATAAATTATTAAATCACTGAAGATAAGGTCCTAAATCATTAGCAGTATTTACAGACCTTCTCTATATACCAAAGCTCACTAACATTACCATTAAAATGGCTGTCTTTTGAAATGTGACATTGTGTATTTCAATAGATCATTACTGTCATGGAGGGACCTGCTGCCTCCATGACAGAGAAGATACAAGCAGCAAGTTCCCTCAAACCTATGCATTGTACTACAGAAACTGCAGTCTTAATATTCACTACTGTGATAACCTCTAACCTGATAAATCATTATCATCTCAATTATTACACTAAAACACTTAAAATCAAGATTGTAATTCTTTTGGGCATAGCAAAACTGGCATATAACAAGACAGGCAATTTACGTATAACAGAACATTAAGGCACATTCATGCAAACACTGCTACAGTGGAAAAGCAATAAATATTACATATTCTGAGTATGTGTTTGTAGTCATGGGCAACCAGCATGAAATGTAAATGCGCCATATTGTCATCTATGGTCTGCTGGCTCCACAATATTTTTCTGCTTTATCTCACAAACAGCACGATTTTCGATAAAAATTTCTTGAACATAAAATGTGTGTGTGTTGATTTTCTCCACAACTTATGTCTGAAACATTTCCCATTCTAAGAAGAACTGAGTGAGATAAGATCAAAAATGTATATTGGTCTTCGTGTATAGTACCTTTGTTTATGGCATATTTTAATGAAACTTGAATTTCAACAGATTTTTTAAAAATACTCAAATATCAAATATCATGAAAATCCATCCAATGGATACCAAATTGTTCCAAGCAGAAAGGCAGACAGACATATGGACATGATGAAGATGTTTTTCACAATTTTATGAACATGTGTAAAAATCATAAAAACTCAATAAAAACAAAATATCACCTAAATAATGAAGGTAACATCACAGTGGCTATTCCTATTGAGCTTCTAGAAAATTAAGAAAGAAGCCACCAATTCAACTGACATGAGGACAAGGTAATTGTTGTGGTTTACTCACATAGACCCTGGCCTGCCAAACAGGTTGCCCTGTGCAAGATTTGTGGTACGGCGTGCAAGGCGAGGCGAGGTTGACTCCTGTTTGTCATACACTTTACGTGCTGCTATTGGTGATGGTTTCAACTGGTCTGGTCTACTGGCTACTAATGTTCTGCTGCAATGAAATGGTGTTATATCACTTCGAAACTGAGAAAAATAATGGAATAAAACCCAAGGATCATCTGTCCCAGCTACAGATTGTGACATCATTTCAGAAAACGTTTCTAATTTAAAAAACTTTTAACTAAGACATCAAAATCCTACTCAGAGCAGGAAATAACTGCTGCAGTTCTGATTGAGAGAAAAAAAAATCTACACATTATACACACTTCAGAATGTACCACATAAACAAACATTGTAATACTAAACAGCAAACTTTTCAAGGCACTTGCTATGGTGCTGCAGCCCTCTCCAGTAATTCTGCAAGGGAACTTTTCCTCATAAGCAAACACTTCTAAGTAAATTCTAGAGTTAAATTTTCCACCTGATAAAAACCCAAATATAATTACCAACTTCAAAACTTCTAGAAGTACTGTCACAGGAATTGATCTTGGCTATAAAGCAGGCTGGCCCATCTATTTTGCAAAGTGATGTGGAAAAAGCTATTAAGGAACTAAGGAATAAGAAGGCTACAGGAGATGATATGTACCCGGAGATGTGCTCAAATTATTGGGAGAAAGTGGTTTGAAGATAATGAAAAAATTGATTAACACCAAATATCAAACTGGAGAGTTGCCCAAGGACTTTACAGAAGTTACAATGATGCCTTAACTCTTTAATGCTGAACGACTTATAAAGACGTCACAAACAGTGTGTCAAAGTTTGGAGGAATTTTGTTCACTCCTATTCGGTTAACTGCTGTGGCTTGCTATGCTTCTGGACCCTTGAAAGTCAGGCTTTCATTCAGGAGCCACAATGTACCACTTAGTAACTGCACATTTTTCCCAGCTGACTAATATGGTTCTGACACTGCTTGCTTTGA